>Ga0070717_10000131_pt1 | contig 55195 bp, 39 predicted proteins | sample LARL113metaG_FD_71366 | JGI IMG/M metagenome (GOLD analysis project Ga0070717, IMG submission 71366) | Corn, switchgrass and miscanthus rhizosphere microbial communities from Kellogg Biological Station, Michigan, USA - LAR L11-3 metaG | ecosystem: Host-associated > Plants > Roots > Rhizosphere ...
GCGCACCTGCCAGGCGACCTGCCGCTGACTTCGCCCGGTCCCCCGCAGCTGCCAGGAAAGCCGAGGCGGAGTCGAGTCCACTCCGAGAGGGTCGATCCGGTCGTCGCACCGTAATTCGGTCGGCGCGATCTCGGAAATCGCTTCGCCCTCAGTCGCGGGTGCCGGTGTATCCACTTGACCCAACAACGAGCCGGGAGGCAGAAAAATCAAGGCCAGCACCACCACCAACGCACTCCGAGGAGCAAAGGGTAATTGCATAAGCAGCTCGCCGAGCGTGGCGGCAACGTGGCGCGCGGGCAATCTCCGGAATCACCCGCTGCCGAGCAGCCGTATATAGCCTATGACCTCCGCGCGGCGTTCTTCTCGCCGCGTGGTTGCTTACGCCTTCGCGCGCTGGATCAGTTCCACCTCGTAGCCTTCCGGCGCGTCGATGAAAGCGATGACCGAGCCTGAGCTGGTCTGGGTCGGGCCATCGCTGAGGGAAAAGCCCTTCTTTTTCAGCTCCGCCGCGAAGGCGTTGAGGTCGTCCACTTCAAACGCGAGGTGCATCAGGTCGGGCTGAACCTGCACGGCCGGGGCATTGGGCAGCTGGCAGATTTCGATTTCCTCGTCGCTGTTCGGCGTCGTCAAAAACGCCAACTGCGCTCCGCGGGGGGAGGTGTGGCTGCGACTGAGTTTCAAACCCAGCGCGTCTTGATAGAATTTAACCGTGCGATTCAGATCGTTCACGCGCATCCGCGTGTGCAGGAGTTTTTTGACCATGGCGCCAGACCGTAGCATCGCGCGCCCGCTCCGCAAGGCCGGTTCGGCGGCACCTTTCTTTCCGGAAAAATCGCTGAGTCGGGGATCGAAAGCGCAAAATCGGTCAGACGAAAGTCGCTTCTTCCGCTCCAAGCGGCCGTAACTCCGGCGACCCGTCGCCGCGGCTTTTCTCCGTCGTGGTACTTAGCATTTGAATACAATCGGAGTTGAATCGCTCGCATCCATTTTTTCGCTCTCGGGAAAGTTTTTCAACTGGGGCCGCATTCTCTCGTCTGGCATCGGGACTGCTTAGGGGAGAATGCCAATCACTCCACCGTCACTCGCAACCACTGGGTTTTCCATGGTCTTGTTTTTGTCTGCCCGCGCGCGGCCTCCGGTCGCATTTTCCTTCGCCCTCAGCTCGTCCGTTTTTGATTCCCGTTTCAAAACCAGGTCGCTCGGCCCAGCCCCAAAGTATCACCGCTTCTTCTCGTCCTCGGGAGCCACTCACCCTCCCGCGCCTGCTTAGCGTCGCCTGATCTTTGTCTGCCCGCGCGCCCGCGGGCGCTTCCCCCACGCGACCGAATCGCGACCGGCCACTCGCCCGTTTCGCGCGAAACGGGTCAGCGGATAACTGCTGTATCCAACCTTTCACCACTCAACGCCGAAGTTCTGGTTGGCTGAAATTCCAAATCGATTTTCCATGACCACCCGCCTCTCTCCTTCCCGCGATTCCCGGCGCCGTTTTTTGCTTCAACTCGGTGCTGCCTCCGCGGCCGTCGCCTTCGCCAGTCGGCTGCGCCTCGAAGCCGCGCCGGCCACGGCCGCCGCCATCCCCGACGACCTGCTCTACACCTCGGCGAAGCGTTTGGCCGAGCTGATCAAGCAGAAGAAGGTCTCTTCCACTGAGGTCGTCACCGCTTACATCAAGCGTATTGAAGAAGTGAATCCAATGCTCAACGCGGTGGTCTTCCCGTGTTTCGAGCGCGCGCTCCAGGAGGCGAAGATGGCAGACGAAGGCTTGGCTAAAGGAAAAAATTTCGGCCCCCTTCATGGCGTTCCCTGCACGATCAAGGATTCGCATGAGACACTCGGGATTGTCTCCACCGGAGGAACGATGGGGCGCAAGGGCTACATTCCCTCGCGCGACGCCACCTACGTCGCTCGCGTGCGCGCAGCCGGCGCCATCATCCTGGGAAAAACCAATACCCCCGAGCTGACCCTTTCCGGCCAGACCACGAATCTGATCTACGGAAAAACCCACAATCCTTACAAACTGGGTTTCCAACCCGGCGGCTCCACCGGTGGCGGCGCGTCGATCATCGCCGCGGGCGGTTCGCCCTTCGACATCGGCACCGACTTCGGCGGATCGATCCGCGGACCCGCCCACTTCTGCGGAATCACCGGAATCAAACCGCAGTTCGGGCGCGTACCGCGGACCGGACACATCGTCGACTACGGCGGTTATTTCGACGCCTTCCAGGTCGTGGGTCCCCTCGCGCGTTGGGTCGAGGATCTCGAGCTGATCATGCCGATCATCAGCGGCCCGGACTTCATCGACGCCGCGATCGCGCCTATGCCCTGGACGCCTTCGAGCGCGGTCGATCTGAAAAAAATCAAGGTCGCCTACTACATCGAAAACGGCAGCGAAAAAAAGTGCACACCCGAGACCGTTGCGGCGGTTAATAAAGTGGTCGCACTGTTCAAGGACCTCGGCGTCACAGTGGAAGAAAATTGTCCCGCCGACCTGATCAAGGAGTCGCAGGAAGTACGCAACGCACTGTCCACCTCCGACGGCCGAGCCTGGGTGAAACGCCTGTTGAAAAAATACGGCACGACCCAGGTCTCGCCCGTCATCGCGCTGGGCGACAGTCCGCAGTGCGACACGGCCGAGTTCACCCGTCTGGCTGAAGCGATGGACCTCAATCGAGCCAAATTCCTCCAGTGGGTTCAACCTTACGATCTGGTCATCTGCCCGGCGAACAATGCGCCGGCTGAGCCGTGGCCCGATGAGCCGAAGCCGCAGGTGCCCACGCCGCGTAATTACGGTTACACCACAACCTACAACAACACCGGCTGGCCCGGAACGGTGGTTCGCGCCGGGACCTCGCCGGAGGGACTGCCGATCGGTGTCCAGTTGATCACGAAGCCCTGGCGCGAAGATGTCTCCCTCGCCGCGGCCTACTTCGTCGAAGCCGGCACGGGTGGATACAAGAAACCCGCAATTTGAACCCCGCTTATCAAGGAGGGGCGAAACCTCTCGTCCTCCGATCCCGACTCTCAATTTCAAATCCAGCGGCTTTAATGTCATGAATTTTCCACTACACACCGCGCGCGCCTCTTCCCCCTCCAGCCGCCGCGAGTTTCTGGCCAAACTCGGGGTGGGTTCCACCGCCGCGTTCGTCGCCTCGCTTCCGATCGCGAGTTTTGCCCAGGGAATGGCCAGCCCGGACAAGCCGTGGCTGAGTTCGAATGATCCCTCGACCGAGATCATCTTCATGTCCGCGACCAAGCTCGCGCAGCTGATCCGGGAGAAAAAGATTTCCGCGACCGACGCCGTCACCGCCTACATCGCGCGGATCGAGAAGGTGAATCCCAAGATCAACGCGGTCGTGCAGATGTGTTTCGAGCGCGCCCTGGCTGAAGCGAAAGCAGCCGACGCCGCACTGGCCAAAGGAGAGATCAAAGGCCCCCTCCACGGCGTGCCGTTCACGATCAAGGATTCTTTGGATACAGAGGGCGTGATCTCGACCGGCGGGACCGTCGGGCGGGAGTTCTACGTGCCTCCCGCGGATGCAACCGTGGTCGCGCGGGTGCGCGCGGCCGGCGCGATCCTGCTCGGCAAGACCAATACGCCTGAGTTCACCCTGGCCGGGGGCGGTATCAGCGGAGTGGGTACAACGGCCAACATCATTTATGGGATCACGAAAAATCCCTACGACTTGAGGCGTTCGACCGCCGGGTCCTCCGGAGGCGCCGGTGCGATCGTCGCCTCGGGCGGCTCGGCTTTCGATATCGGTTCCGACTACGGCGGATCGATTCGCATGCCGTCCCACAACAACGGCGTCGCCGGGCTCAAACCCACCTTCGGCCGCGTGCCTCGCACAGGGCACATCGTCGATTACGGCGGCATTTTCGATTCCTGGCAGGAAGTGGGTCCCTTGGTCCGGCGGGTCGAGGATTTGAACCTGATCGCGAGCATCATTGCCGGGCCCGATCAAAAGGACGCCGCGATGATCCCGATGCCCTGGAACGATCCAGCGGCGGTCGATCTGAAGAAGCTGCGCGTCGCATTTTACGGGGCGAACGGCGTCGCGGAAATCACTCCCGAAACGATCGAGATCGTGAAGAAATCCGCCGGCTATTTTTCGGAATTGGGCAACGCGGTGAAGGAAGATTACCCCAAAGACATCATCATGGAGTTGGAAGAAATCCGGGCCAAGATTTCGCCCTGCTCCGGTCCGGGTCTGCTCCGCCTGGCGGACAAGTGGGGCACCAAGGCGATCTCTCCGACCATCACCTCGCGTGCTTCCGAACCGCTTCCCACCACGGTCGAGCTGACCGAGTTGTTGGAGAAGCAGGATGCGAATCGCAGCCGGCTTCTCGGTTGGATGAAAAACTACGACATCCTGATCAATCCGGTGATGCCGAAGCCGGCGCAGTTGATCAATTTCGGAGCCAATCCGAGCGCCCGGAAACCGGGCTCGAGTTACGTCGGCGTGCACAACACCAGCGGTTATCCCGTCGCAGTGGTCCGCGCCGGCACCTCGCCGGAAGGTTTGCCGATCGGGGTGCAAATCATCGGCCAGCCGTGGGCCGAAGACAAGGTCCTGGCCGCCGCCGCTTACCTCGAGTCGAAAACTGGCGGGTGGCAAAAGCCGCCGATCTAGCCGGCCTTTCGATCAACCCGCCCGTATCCAGATTTCCACGTCAGCATATTTTCCGGCCGACCGAGAAAAAAACCTGAAAGAGCCCAGGGGGTTCGCCTGCCGCTGGTAACGCCAATCACTCAACACCAAACGTCCGCCAAGAGCTCAATCAGGCCTGGTCACCCAAACACTTTGGAGGGATCTCGCAACGAGAAACTCCTGCCCGATTCCTATGACATCTTTTTCCCGACGCGCGCTTCTTGCCTCCCTCCTCCTCACCTGGGCAATCGTCCCGCTTCAGGCTGTAAGTTTCGATCTTACCTCGGCGAACATCGCGGACCTAAACGCCGCTTTTTCCTCGGGAGCACTCACTTCGGAAAAGCTGACTCAGCTCTACCTGGCGCGGATCGCAGCGTACGACAAAGCCGGTCCAAAACTCAACGCCGTGATCTACCTGAACGATCAGGCCTTGGCCCAGGCCCGCGCGCTCGACCTCGAACGAAAAACCAAGGGGCCGCGCTCTCCGTTGCACGGCATTCCGGTTCTAATCAAAGACAACTACGATACCTTCGACCTGCCGACTACGGGCGGTGCCTTGGCGTTGAAGGGCGCGATCCCGGCTCATGACGCTTTCATGGTCAAACGCCTTCGCGAGGCCGGAGCGATCATCATCGCCAAGGCCAACATGGACGAAATGGCGCGCGGCGGAAACGGCGTGAGTTCACTCGGTGGCCAAACCCTCAACCCGCACAAGCTCGATGCCATCCCCGGCGGGTCGAGCGCCGGCACCGGATCGGGAGTCGCCGCTGTATTCGCTCCGGCGGGACTGGGGACCGAGACCGGCGGCTCCGTCCGGCACCCCGCCAACGATTGCAACATCGTCGGGATGGTCGCGACCGAGGGGCTGCTCAGTCGCGCCGGCATCATGCCGATTTCCCTTTCCCAGGACCGCGGCGGACCCATGGGCCTGAGTGTCTACGACTGCGCGGTGTTGCTCACTATCATGGCCGGAGTCGACCCCAACGACCAGATCACCCGCCTCAGTATTGGCAAAGCGGTTACGACGCCCTATGAGAGCTTCCTCACTCCTGACAGCCTGAAGGGCAAACGGGTCGGGGTGCTCCGCGATTTGTTCAAAGCCGGACCCGAAAACGCCGAGTCCAATCAGTTGATCGAGGACGGCATCGCCGCGATGAAAAAAGCCGGCGCCGTCATCGTCGATCCGGTTTCAACCGGGACCGACTTGTTCTCCATGACCCAGAATCAAGGGTTGGGGAATTATGAATACAAGTGGGCCCTCAACGCCTACTTTGCCGCGCGCGGACCGAATCAACCGATTTATACTCTGAGCGAATTGATTTCGTCGGGAAAATTTCACCCGCGCCTGAAGGAGCGGCACGCCGAAGCCGACGCCATGCCGCCGATGGAAAAGAACCCGGACTACGCGGGCCGTTATCGAAACCGGGCCGTGCTCAAAGCCATGCTCGAGAGCCTGCTCGCCCGGTACGATCTGGACGCCTTCGTTTACCCGGTGCGCAGCGGACCTTTGCCCGCCGCCGGCACCTGGCCGATTGCGCCGGGCCTCTCGGGTCAGAGTGTGAGCGACTACTGCGGACTTCCGGCCATCACCGTTCCCGCCGGCTTCCTCAAGGACGGCGCGCCTCAAGGGATCGAGTTCATGGCCGCGGCCTTCGACGACGCGAAGCTCCTCCAGATCGCTTACGGCTACGAACAGGCCACGCATCACCGCAAACTCCCCGCCACCACGCCCGCCCTGCCCGGCGAGCACCTGGAATTTTGATGTCATGACGATTTCACTACACACCCTCTCCTACTCGGGAAACCCGAGGTTCGGTTTCAGCCGTTAAGTAATGAAATTTAAACTACGCCTTTTAGGAGCGCGGGTGCTGGAGCTCGAGGTGAGGAGACTTCGAAACACCGAGCCCGCGCTCCTTCTGTCCCTCGAGAGCAAGTCGCTCCCTTTCGTTTCCGCGCCGTCCGGGGCGCGGATCGGAAGCAGGGTCCGAACCTTTTTCCTTTTCCAAGCCCATCCCTCGCCCGCCACACCTCCTCCTCGTCCTCATGCGTTCTCCTAACTTGAGTCGCCGCGGTCCCTCGCGCCGCGATTTTCTCCGCACCGCTGGTTACGGAACCGCGGCGGCCTTGGTCGCCTCGTCTCTTTTTCCCCGTCTCAACGCCGCGGAAATATCCGGCGGTTTTTTGACCTCGAAAGATAAAACCGACGACCCGATCTTCATGTCCGCCACCAAGCTGGCCGAACTGATCCGGACCAAGAAGATCTCTTCCTCCGAAGCGGTGAAGCTCTACATCGCGCGGATCGAGGCGGTGAATCCGAAGATCAACGCCGTCGTCGCGAAGTGTTATGAACGCGCCCGCGAGGAAGCGGCGGATGCCGACGCGATGCTGGCCAAGGGAAGGAGCAAGGGGCCGCTTCACGGTGTGCCGATGACGATCAAGGACTCCTTCGACACCGCGGGCGTGGTCAGCACCGCCGGCACGCTTGGGCGAAAAGAGTTTATCCCGGGAAAAGATGCCACGATCGTCGCGCGGGTGCGCGACGCGGGCGCGATCCTGCTCGGAAAAACGAATACACCGGAATTCACCCTCGGCGGCGGCGGCAAGGGCACGATCAATCTGGTCTACGGAGTGACCAAAAATCCCTACAATCTGGAGTATCAACCGAGTGGTTCCTCCGGCGGCGCCGGTGCGATCGTCGCGTCGGGCGGTTCCGCTTTCGACCTCGGCTCGGATTACGGGGGTTCGATTCGCGGGCCGGCTTTTGCCAACGGCATCGCCGGATTGAAGCCGACCTACGGGCGCACGCCGCGCACCGGTCACATCGTCGGTTACGGGGGCCCCTTTGACTCATTTCAGGAAACCGGCCCCCTCGCCCGGCGGGTGGAAGACCTCGCCCTGCTCCTCCCCATCATCATGGGACCGGATAACTGGGACGCGATCATGGCCCCGGTTCCTCTCGGCGACCCTTACGCGGTGGATCTGAAAAAGCTGCGTATCGCTTTTTACCTTACAAACGGTCAGGTCGACCCCACGCCGGAATTGCAGGCCACGGTCAAACAGTGCGTGGGGTACTTCTCCGAACTCGGCTGCAAGATCACCCCGGATTCTCCTCCGAAAATGAAGGAGTTGGCGGAGATCCGAAACCAGTTCAACGGCGGCGATGGCCGCGAACACATTCGTCGTATGCTGAAGAAGCATGGAACGACTCAGGCGTCCCCCGGGCTGCGGATCGACGGCGACGTCGTGCCGTCCGGCGAATTCACCCGACTTTGCGAGGCGATGGATGCCATTCGCAGCGAGCAATTGGCCTGGTTCGAGCAATACGATTTGATCCTCTGTCCGGCCAGCAACTCCGCCCCCATCCCACTCGATTATGAGCGCCCGAAAAACTGGGCCGGTGCGTCCTACACCAGTGAATACAACACCACCGGCTGGCCCGCGGGGGTGGTCCGTTGCGGCACCGCGGAAAAAGCGCCGCTGCCTCTCGGCATCCAGGTCGTCGGCCAGCCCTGGCGCGACGACGTCGTGATCGCCGCGATGAGCTGGATCGAGAGTAAAACCGGTGGCTGGCAGAAGCCGCCGATCTGACGAAACGCCACCCAACACCACTCGTCCGCGTCATGAACGTTAAACTCCACCTTTTATCGCAAAGCCGCCGCGACTTCCTTCGCGGCACTACTTTGTTTTCCGCCGCCACCGTCCTGCCGGCGTTTCTCAGCTCCGAGGCACGCGCGTCCACCTATGCGTCCTCTTCCGACAAGACGGACGACGTCCTGTACATGTCGACCACCAAGCTGGCGCAGCTGATCCGGGAGAAAAAGATCTCCGCGACCGAGGCAGTGCAGGCCTTCATCAAACGCCAGGAGGCAGTCAACGATCGGCTCAACGCCGTGGTGATGAACTGCTACGACCGCGCGTTGACCGAGGCCAAAGCGGCCGACGAGGCCTTGGCCAAAGGCGAGATCAAGGGAGCCCTGCACGGCGTGCCCATGACCTTGAAGGATTCGCTCGACACGGAGGGCGTGATCACCACCGGAGCGACGTATGGTCGCCAACAATACATTCCCAAGAAGGACGCGACCGTGGTCGCGCGGGTGCGCAAGGCCGGCGCCATCCTCCTCGGCAAAACCAACACGCCAGAGTTCACCTTGGGCGGCTTGGCCGGAATCAACGCCGCCAGCAATCTCCTCTACGGTTCATCGCATAACCCGTACGACCTCACGCGTACAACCAGTGGTTCGTCCGGTGGAGCGGGCGCGATCGTCGCCGCGGGCGGAGCGTCTTTCGATATCGGATCGGACTGGGGTGGCTCGATCCGCGGGCCGGCCCACAACAACGGGATCGTCGGAATCAAACCCACCAGCGTGCGGGTCCCGCGCACCGGTCACATCGTCGACTACGGTGGTGCCTTCGATCTTTGGCAACAGCTCGGGCCCCTTGTCCGTCGGGTTGAAGACATCGCGCTCATCACTCCGATTATCTCCGGTCCCGATTTCCACGACGCATCCTGCGCGCCGGTGCCGTGGCCCGATCCCGCCGCGGTCGACTTGAAAAAATTGCGCGTCGCCTTTTTCCCCACCAACGGCGTGACGGAGACCGACGAGGACACCAAGAACGTGGTTCGCCAAGCCGCACAGTGGCTGGACGGATCGGTCACCAGCATCGAGGAAGATTTGCCTAAAGAAATTCTCAGCGACCTCTACGACGCGCGGCGCAAATTGACCAACGGCGACGCCTGGCAGTTCTACAAACGGCTCGCGGAAAAGTGGGGCACGAAAAACTATTCTCCTTCCGTGATGGAGCGGATGAAGACGATGACGCCGCTCTCCACCGCCGAATACGTGGAAGCGTGGGAACAGGCCGATTTCGCCAAGAGCAGAATGCTCGATTGGTTCAAAAAATACGACGTCTTGCTCTGCCCCGTGGCGGGAAAGCCCGCGGAAATCATCGACCGCCCACCGGGCAGCACTCCACCGGGCGGTGGCCCGATGAGTTGGAGTTATACCGGTGCCTTCAACAGCACGGGGTGGCCCGTGACGGTCGTGCGCTGTGGCACCTCGGCCGAAGGCAAACTGCCGATCGGAGTTCAAGTCGTCGCCGCCCCTTGGCGCGAGGACATCACCATCGCCGTGGCCCGTTTTCTCGAGGGAAAGAGCGGCGGCTGGCAGCGTCCTCCCCTCTGACCGCCGCTTTCAGGTTTTCTGTCGGAGTCAGTGTAATGGTTGTAGCCCGCGCGGGCTTCGTCACTCGCGCGGGCATCCGATAATTCGCCGGGCGACTTCTGATTTTCGACCTCTGACCTCTTTCCCTGCAGCTCATGTATTGACCTTATTGTTACACATGTTCCGTCCCTCACTCCCTTGCCTCGCCGCCTTTGCGTTCGCTTTGGTTTCCTCGACCTTTGCCGCCCAGCTCGACCTCACCACCGCCAGCATCGCCGACCTCCAAGCCGCGATGGAAAAAGGCGCGCTCACCTCGGAGAAACTGACCCAACTCTACCTCTCGCGGATCGAGGCCTACGACCAGAAAGGACCCAAGATCGCCGCGGTCCTTTATTTGAATCCGCACGCGCTCGAAGAAGCCCGCGCGCTTGACGCCGAGCGCAAGGCCAAGGGACCGCGCTCGCCGCTCCACGGCATTCCGATGGCGGTGAAGGACGTCTTCGACACCGTGGACATGCCGACCACCGGCGGCTACCTTCCGCTCAAGGGTGTGAAGCCGACGAAGGACGCTTTCATCATTAAGAAACTCCGCGAGGCCGGCGTGATCATTTTGGCCAAACTCAATCAGTCCGACTGGTACGCCGAGCCCGACAACGTCGCGGCCAGCACTCTCGGCGGCAATACCCTCAATCCCTACGACCTCACCCGCATTCCCGGTTGGTCCAGCGCGGGCACCAGTGCGGCAATGGCCGCGGTGTTTGCCTCCGCCGGACTGGGCAGCGAGACCGGTTTTTCCATCCGCACACCGACGAGCGACGGCAACCTTTTCGGTCTCTCCACCACCTCGGGTCTGATCAGTCGCGATGGACAGATGTGGAGCTATATCACCGGCGAGCGGGGCGGCCCGATGGCGCGGAGCGTCCGCGATCTCTGCACCGTCCTCGACGTCATCGCCGGCTTTGACACCTTCGATCTTTGGACCGCGCAGAGCCTAGGCAAGATGCCGGACCAGCCCTACGTATCCTTTATCAACCTACAGGGACTCCGCGGGGCGCGTGTCGGCGTGCTGAAGGAAGCCTGGGACTTCACTCCCTCCGACCCGGAGGTGGTCGAGCTGGCGAAAAAGGCCATCGCGGTTTTCGGCGACAACGGTGCCAAGGTTTTCGATCCGGTGTCGCTCGAGATGGACCTGCCAAAATACCTCACCGCAAACAGCGCGCCCAGTCGGTACGAGCGCATCATGGCGATCAACCACTACCTCGCGCGCCAAGGCCCGACTTATCCGTTTAAAAATGCCTCCGAGCTGCTGCTCAATCACCCCGGCGTTCCCGGGCGGGCGGCGGACAAGGCCGCGTTGGAAAAGCCGATCGATTTGAATCATGATCCTGAATACCGGGCGACCCTCGAGGGCAAAGCGGCGTTGCGTCAGGCCGTGATCGAGCTGATGGATCGCTACAAACTCGATGCCCTGATCTTTCCCCACAAGCTGAGCAAGCCGTTGAAAATCGGCCCGCGGAACGATCCAGAACGCAAATACAACCCCAATCAACTCAGCCCCGTGACCGGTTTGCCGTCCTTCGTCGTGCCGATGGGCTTCACTCCGGATGGTCTGCCGGTCGGCTTGGAAATCCTAGGACGCCCCTGGAGCGAGCCTACCTTGATCAAGCTCGCGAGCGGTTTTGAAGCCGTGACCAAGAACCGACGGCTCCCGCCCACCACGCCGGCTCTTCCGGGAGAAACCATCACCTACTGATTGGTCTCTCGCCTCGTGCCTCCCCTCTCGGGCCGCGCGCAAAAGAACGCGACCGGAGGCGACTCATTCATGCGATTTTCGATTTGGATGAAATCATTTCAGCGCTGGCGATCTTTACCCTGAGCGCTCCGTGGATAAGAGTCACTGATACGGCCAACCCCTATCCGGCCGTTGAAGTCCAATCACTCAAACCTCATATCCATGAAACTCGCTGCTCTTCTCGGAGCCTTGAGCGCTTTGTGCGCGCTCACTCCTGCCGTCCGTGCCGATATCTCCATCGTTCCGTCCTCCTCCTCCCGAGCCGACGCCTGGCTCCAACGGTATTATCAAAATCCCCGTCCCGACGATTTTCTCACCGCGGTTTATACGATGAGCCGTGAAGGCGTGATCAGTCGCGCGGACAAGACTGCGGCTTCGATCGGATTTTTCGCCACGGTTTTTGCGCAAAATCCGCAGACCGTGAATTACTGGTTGAACCAGACTTCGGCCCTGCCCGAGGCCGATCGCCGCGTGCTCGCCGCCGCTGCGTGGCAAGCCGGTCATCCTCGCGGAGCCCGGTTGCTGCGCGAAATGTCGCAAAATTCTTCGCCCGAAATTCAGCAGGACATCGCGGGCTTGATCGAACGCGGATCAAAGCCGATCGCTGAAACTCCGGTGCTTTCCGAGTCCTCCATGAATCTTCACTGGGGCGCCTTTTTGGCCGACGGCGACGATCGTCACGTTCTCGCCGTTCTCGCCGCCTTCGGTTCCGGTGAACACAATTTGAGCAGCGCCGCGCGTTACTCGCTGGCTCAGAACGCCGCGACTCATGAGCGCGTGATGCAGATCTGCCGGGCTCAACTCGACAAACAGCCCGAGCCGCTCCGCGAAGAGCTCCGCGCCGCCTTGAACAGCGCGTCCACCCCGCGTTCGAACGGTTCCTGAGTTCGTTATTCTTCGGTTTTACTCAGCCGGCTTCCCTCGCGGGGAGCCGGCTTTTGATTTGCCTGGTTCATGGGCCAAGGGACAACCGCTCAAAGAATTCATGAAGGGTGCGTCGGCATATCCAATGCTCAACTACGAGCATGCCAATCGCTCATCCGTCCGTCCGGAGCACCGCGTGGCGAACTTGTCTGCTCGTGAGTTCGCTGGTCTTTTCCACCGCCTTGGCCCACGCCCGCACAGAGCCCGCGGCGGCCGTGGGAGTGGTTCGAAATGTCGCCTGGTCTCCCGGCGACGCGCAACGCGACGGAGCCTGCGAGTTCGAAATTTTTCTGACCGTCGCGCAACTGCAGCAAAAACACCGGGCGGTCGGACTGGTCGGGGTGGGCAACCACAATGGACGGCTTTCCGATCAAGCCGAGCATGCCTTGGACAACGTCGCGCTTCGTGGAATCGTGGTGGCGAAGATCGCTCCTTCCGGCGGAACGGTCGCGCGCACGGACGAAGCGCTCTTTGTCGACGCCGGGACCCTTCCGGAAAGCACCGCCTGCCAGCTGCTGCAAACCTGCATCGAACGCTACGGGCCCTTGCCCGCCGTGGCCAATCCCAGTCGCCCGACCGCCGCGGAACTGCGCGCGATTCATCGCCAGCTCCAACGCTATCAAGACGCTTTCACCACCGCCACCAGCTCGGCCGTGGCCATCACGAACTAAACCGTTGTAATCTTTTTTTGGTTACGAAGCAGGCGGCCCCGGTTCTCCGGCGGCCGCCTTTTCGTTGGGTCTAAACCGGGACGGCTTCACCGACCAGCGAAGCAAGCCAAAATGATCCAAGGTGGAGCGACCCGTCCCTGGGGCGCTAGAACGACTCAGTCCCCACGGCACGCCTCGTTGCCCCCTCGACCAAAGCGTCCACCATACTCCTTTTGACGATCTCCGATTCACCGCGCCGAGACGGCGCAGCCCACAACCCAGCGGTTGTCACCGCGTCACCGTGGACTGAATACCATGCGCCGGAAGCGTCACCACCGCAGTGGTCGTGGCGGTGTCGTCCTGCTCGGCCCGGTGGCGTCGCGCGATCAAGGTATAAATTGCGGGAATAACGAAAAGCGTCATCAAACCGCCGACCGCCAACCCACCGATCACCGCAATGCCCATGGACACGCGGCTCTCCGCGCCAGCGCCGAGCGCGAGAGCGATGGGCAAGATGCCGAGAATCGTGGCCAGGGTGGTCATCAAGATCGGTCGCAACCGCGCGGTCGCGGCTTCCCGGACCGCCGCGAGCGCGGAGGGAGCGCCGGCTTCGCGGCGTTGGTTCGCAAACTCCACGATCAAAATTCCGTTTTTCGTCACCAACCCGATCAGCATGATCAGCCCGATCTGGGAAAAAATATTCAGCGTCTGGCCAAAAATCCACAGCGCCGGGAGTGCTCCGGCCAAGGCCAACGGCACGGTGAGCAGAATGGTGAACGGGTCGCGGAAGCTCTCGAATTGCGCCGCCAACACGAGGTAAATCAAGACGAGCGCGAGGGCGAAGACATACCCGAGCGAGGAGGAACTTTCGACAAAGTCGCGCGCCGCCCCGGTCAGGCTGGTGGAAAACTTCTCGTTCAGCGTTTTCTTCGCCACCTGCTGCATCGCCTCGATCCCCTCCCCGATGGTGCGGCCCCGGGCCAGGGTTCCGGTGATAGTGGCTGCCGCGTATCGATTGAAGCGATACAGTTCGGGCGGCGCGCTGCGCTCATCCATCGTCACCAGATTGTCCAGGCGAACCACCTCGCCATCGGCCGCGCGGACCACCAGGTTGCCCAAGTCCCCGGGGCGCGAGCGAAAATCGCGAGTCAGCTGGCCCATCACGTCGTACTGCTTGCCGTTGAGAATGAAGTAGCCGAATCGTTGTCCGCTGAGCGAAGCCTGCAAGGTCTGGGCCACGTCTTGCGCGCTGACACCCAGAGCCTGGGCTTTGTCGCGATCGATGCTCAGGCGCACTTCCGGTTTGTTGAACTTGAGGTCGCTGTCGACAAACGAGAAGATCGGACTCTTTCGCGCCTCGTCGATCACCGCGGGCAGGACGTCCCGAAACGCCTCGAGGGTCGAGGCCTGGATGACAAATTGAACCCCGCTCACGCCCGCGCGGCGTTCGCCGATGCTCGCCTCTTGCGTGATGTTGACCCGGGCGCCGGTGAACTGCTTCACCAGACTCTGAAGATCGTCCGCGATTTCTTGTTGGGTGCGGCTGCGTTCTTCTTTCTCCTTCAGGAAGACGCGAACGAAACCGGTGTTCACTGCGCCCTGGACTCCGGGACCGCCGCCCGCGCCTGGAACTTGAGTCATCATGATGCGCGATTCAGGAACGCGCTCCGCCACCTCGCCGCCGAGGTCGTCCATGAAGTTCTGCATGTAGTCGTAGCTCACGCCCTCCGGGGCTGTAGCACGAACCCAAATACGTCCGCGATCTTCCAGCGGCGAGAGCTCGCGCGGCAGTTTGCCGAGGGACCAGGCGATTGCGCCCGCCGCCGTGACCAAGACCACCGGGGCAGCCCACCGCCAACGCAGCGCAAAGGTCAGCATCGCCGCATAGCCGCTCTCCAGCCCGGCGAAAAAGGGTTCGGTCTTCCTGAACAACCAGCCGTGGCCGTGGTGTCCTTTGAGCAACCGCGCGCTCAACATCGGCGTCAGGGTCAAAGCGATCAGGGCCGAAATCAGAACCGCACCGGCGATCGTGACCCCAAACTCACGAAACAGCCGGCCGGAGAGTCCGCCCATAAAAAGCAAGGGAAGAAAAACCACCGCGAGAGTGATGGTGGTGGAGATCACCGCGGTGAAAATCTCTCGGGTGCCCTCGATGCCGGCGCGCATTGGAGGGACGCCGCTCTCGATTTTCCCATAAATATTTTCCAACACCACGATCGCATCGTCGACCACCAGCCCGATGGCCAGGACGATCCCGAGCAGGGTCAGCGTGTTGATGGAAAACCCGGCCACACTCATGATCGCGAAGGCGCCGATGATCGACACCGGAATCGCAAGCACGGGAATGAGCGTGGTCCGCCACTCGCGGAAAAAAAAGAACACCACCAATACGACCAGACCAAAAGCGATCAGCACCGTTTCCTCCACCTCCGTGATGGAACGACGCACGTATTGGGTATTGTCATACGCCACCTCCACCGAGATGTCCGGCGGGATGTCTTTCTTGATCTGGTCGAGCCGGCGGACGAGTTCGTCCACGATATCGACTTGGTTGGAGCCGGGCTGAGGGCGGAAATAGAGCCCGGCCACTGCGATCGGTCCGACCTTCAACGCTCCACGCTCGTTCTGCGGCCCGAGTTCGGCGTAACCGACGTCGCGGAAACGCACCACGCGATCCTCGCCGCGCTTGATCACCACCGCGTTGAACTCTTCCGGGGTGTTGAGCCGAGCAAGGGTTTTGACCGGCAGTTCCACGCTCAACCCTTCGATTCGGCCCGAGGGCAACTCGACATTTTCCCGACTGAGCGCCTGCCGAATATCGAGGGGAGTGAGGCCGTACGCCGCCAGTTTTTCCGGATCGATCCAGAGTCGCATGGCGTAACGTTTCTCCGCCGGCTGATCCACCGCCGCGACGCCCGGGACGGTTTGCAGGCGCTCCTTCAGTCCATCGGCAAAGGCGGACAACTCCAGCGGCGAGCGGGTGTCGCTGCGAATCGCGAGGCCGAAAATCGGATTCGAGTCGGCGTTGGACTTGATCAAGATCGGGGGATTGCAGTCGGGAGGAAGGTTGCGCACCGCGCGAGAAACCTGATCGCGCACGTCGCTCGCCGCCGTGTCGAGGTCTGTCCCCAAGGTGAACTCCGCGGTGATTTGACTGGTGCCCTCGCGACTGACCGAAGTGAGCGTACGGATACCGGCGACGGAGTTGATCGCCTCCTCCAGCGGCTCGGTGATCTGTGCTTCCATCACGTCGGCCGCCGCACCGGGATAGGTGGTCGAGACGGAGAGCGTCGGCGGATCGATGGCGGGATATTCGCGCACGCCCAAGTTGAAGAAACTGATCACGCCGACGATCGTGATCAGGACCGAAATCACGATGGTCAAAACCGGCCGCCGGATGCTGAGTTCACCGAGATCCACGGTTCGCCTCCTTAAGTTCGCGGTTCACCTCGCTTGCGAGGGTGAGGGTCCCCGTCGCGGTCTGGGCGAGTTCCTTGCCCGCTGGATCGAACACGGTCACGGGCAAGCCGCCCCGGAGCTGTTGAATCCCCGAGGTGATCACCACCTCTCCGGGTTTCAGTCCATCGACAATCTGCACCGAGCTGTCCGTCCGCGTCCCCAGCTGGACGGATTTTCTCACTGCTTTTCCGTTCTCCACGACAAAGACGTATTTCTCGCTCACGCCCGGCACCACCGCCACCGAAGGAACGAGGATCGCGTTGCCGATTTCCGAAAGGGTCAGTTCCACGCTGGCAAAGGTGCCGGGTAGGAGCTGGCCATCGTTGACCGGGCAGAGCGCGCGGAGCTGCAAGGTCCGGGTCGCGGCGTCGATCCGTGGCTCCTGAGCGTAAATCTCGCCCTGAAATTTCCGCTCCAGACCGGACACGCTGAAGGAAATTGTAGTTCCATTCTTGATACGAGGACCATATTTTTCCGGGACGGAGAAATCCACCTTCATGCGATCGAGACTCTGCAGGGTAGCGATGCGACTGGTCGCATTGACGAACGCACCCTCGCTGACAAAACGCAGCCCGACCACGCCCTCGAAGGGAGCGCGGATTTCGGTTTTGGCGATCGCCGCTTCGACCAACGCGACCTCGGCGCGCTGAACATTCAGATCGTTGACCGCGACGTCGTACTCCTCGTCCGTCACGCTTTGCGAAGTCAGGAGTTTCGCCATGCGGCGCTCCTTGATCTCGGCCAAATCGCGACGAAACACCGCGCGAGTCAACTGGGCCTTCAGATCCGCGTCATTCAATTTGACCAACAAGTCGCCTCGATGCACCCGAGCGCCCTCCTGGAAGGCTACGGTCACGACCTTGCCATTGATCTCCGCCTGCAGCTCGACCCCTTCTTCGGCGCGCAAGGAGCCGGTGGCGGCGAGTTTTTCCGTGAAACGCTCGGGCACGACCTTGACCGCCGTGACCCGGACAGAACCTCCGCTTTTGGCGGACGACGATTTGGATGCAGCCGCTTCCGCGGGCGGACGGGCTCGACAGGACGCTAAGACGAGACCGACGAACGCAAGCGAAAGCGCACAGCCCTGCGAAAGGCGGAGCTTTGGGGCGAACATAGGGAGTGATTGGCAAATCCCGTTGAGCTGGTTTCGTGCCTCCCGCCCGTTCTCCGGCGTTTCTCTTTCATTTTCCGCGCGCAGACCTGGCGTGGCCGGAAAATGCGCCGCGGCTGATAATTAAAGAGCCAGGAAAAAGGCGCGGGGCATGAAGGCTCTAAAACATTTTAAATCACGCGATCGCCCGCTGGGCTGATCCTCTGGGCCCGGCTCCGTCCGGGCTAATTGGACGTCAAAGCCCGGACGGAGCCGGGCCCTCCACCAATCGGTTCCGATTACGTTCTAAATGAGCGAAGGCGGACACGGCGGTCCGCCCTCCAGGAAGGGGACCGCTGGCCCAACGCGTTGAGTTGCCCACCGAGGCCAAGCGGTCCGTCCAGTGTGTATCTGCTGCAGCCCTACAACTCCGTCTATCGCTGAACCTCGCGGTAACCTTTGCGCACTTTCGATTGGGCGAGTTCGTCAGCGGTGGCTTTCGCTTCGGCTTCCGAGCCGCAGATTTTTTCCTGGGTCTGACCCGCGGTTCCAATTCTTCCGAAACGAACAGTGAAGGACGCGCCGTTCACCGTCACTTCCCAGAATTTCTTCGAGCCTCCTTCAACCAGCTCAAACATCCGCACCGGCCCGGAGGCGCGTCCGCTTGGCTTCGGTTGAGCTGTGGGAGCGGGCGCTCCGGCTGTGGCCGAATCGGAGGCGCTTGCCGAACTCGCGCTGGTCGGAGGGAGGCGTTTGGCCGAGCGCTCGTTTGTATCCACCGAACCACTTCCGGGAATCAACGGCGCCGCCGTGCGACCGAGTACGGAGGGCGCGGGGCGCGGGGCGCCCGGCACCAATCCCGGCGCGCCGTGGATCAGAGGCACATCGGGCAAAAGCGCGGGAGGCGTGGGGGTGCCGGCGATCAAACGCTCCAAGCGGTCCAGCACCGCGGCCGGTTCGTGCAACCAGTCCTTGGTCAGGACAAAAGCAACCTTCCACCCGAAGGTGCGGAGAATTCCGGGCTGGGTGAGGTAGCGGTCGACCAGGTTGACGTTTTGATAATGCGCCTCCGTGTCGACCAAGATCCCGAGAGCGTATCCACGCCCGTCTTTCGCTCGGACGGCGAGATCGCAGCGGAAACGAGACTGCCCCACCTGCACGTCGACGTGGTGACCGCGTTCGCGCAGTTTCACTCCGACCTGCTCGATGATGGTGTCGCGCGGCGTCATCGGAGCCAGCGCGCTGCGCGTTTCCGGATTCAGATTTTCCAGAACCCAACGCGCTCCCGCATGGTCGCCCTTCGAGAGACATTCGGAATAACGGAGGAAGTTTTTAAACGCATTGGCTCCGTCGTTGTACTCGTTGGTGATGTCGCCGTAGCGGATCGAGCTCACCACCGCGAGATGGTGCCGCGCGCGCGAGAAAATCACGTTGAGCCGCTTCTCGCCGCCGCGCTGATTGATCGGACCGAAGTTCATCAACACGCGTTTCTGGCGATCTGGGCCGTAACAGATGCTGAGGAGAATGACGTCGCGCTCATCGCCTTGGACATTTTCCAGATTTTTCACGAAGAGGCCGCAGAACTGATCGTCTTCCTCGCGGTTCATCTCTGCTTCGAGCCGCGCGGCGAAGTCGGTGTCGTCTTCCGCCAACGCCTCGAGCGCATTCTCGATTTCGCCCTGCTGTGCCTCGGAGAACGCCACGATCCCGATGCTAAGTTTGGTTTCGCGCTTCAACAAATCGCGCACCACGAGGGCGACGTAGTTGGCTTCCGGGGTGTTCCGGCGGTGTTCGTAGACCCCACCGGGCAGGAAGTGAAAGCTGATGCTTCGCTCCAGCAGTGCGTCGGTCAACGGTTCCACTGGACCTTCCGCGGGCACGATCAACTCCGCACTCTCGGAAACCGGAAGGTGGCGATCCGGAATGGTCAGGAGATTGCCGCCGTAAAAGGCCGCGTTGGAAAAACTGATCAAGGTTTCGTAGCGGCTGCGGTAGTGCCAGGCGAGCAGGCTGGCCGGAAGATTCCGCGCCGATTGGGAAAGGAAGCTGTCGGCCTCGAGGTTGATCTCGAAGCGCTCTCCCGCGTCTTCGCCGACCAATGTATCCTCTCCTTCCCTACCGGTGGAGAAAAAGCTGGTGGGCGGGAGCTGCATCTCGTCGCCGACCACGATCACCTGATTGGACCGATAGACCGCGGGAATCGCTTCTTCCAGGAGCACCTGGCTGGCTTCATCGAAAATCACCACGTCGAAGGTCGCGCCCTCGAGCGGCAATGTATCCGAAACGCTGAGTGGACTCATCAACCAAATTGGCTTCAGGTCGCGGATCACTTGACCGGACGGGCCGGCCACCAGATCGCGAATCGATTTATACCGCATGGTCTTGCCGAACTCGTGTTCCAACTCGCGACGTCCGGCCGAGTATTCTTTTTTGAATACCTTCTGCTCCTCGCTGAGCGGAGCGGCGGAGGAGTTCGAGAGCTGCACGTTCTGGCGAAACCGCCGGCGGACGCGCGCCCGGAGCGTTCCGGCGTTGCTCTTCAGCCAGTCGCGATGGTGCTGCGCCACGCGTTCGAGGTAGGCCTCGAGCACGCGTCCGTCGAAGCGGAGCAATCCGACGTCGCGATGATACGCCTCAGAGAGTGTCTTGCGCGCCATCAATCCCTCGAAGGTGCGCAGGTCGACGTCCAAGCGGCGCAGCGCTTCGCGAAGTTTTTCCGGCGCATCGGTCAGTTCGCTCAACACCGGTAAGAAATCCGGCAGGACGCGGAGGGCCGGCCGCAGTTCTTCAATCAAGCGGCGCAGGCCGTTGAAATCGAAACCGGCGGCATCCTCCACGATCGATTGAATCAAGCCGTCGAGTTGCGCGAATTTCGGGCGCAGGGCATTCAGCTGTTGCACCAGTTCCTCACCGGCCTTGCCCCGCTCGAGCAGCACGCGTCGAAACTCGGCCACCGTCGGTTCCGCCGCTCGGCCCTGGCCTCGGGCATCGCGTAAAATCGATTCGATGTCCGCGAGCGAAGCGGCGCCGAATTCGCGCTCGAGTCGATGGCGCAACTCAGCCGCGCGCTTGGCCGCGGCCTGTTCGTCGGCCAAATCGCTCAGCACCGCGACGAGGGTCGGCTCAACCGCGTGGCGCGCAAAGTCGTAGCGGGCATGAACGGTTTTTTTGAGTCTCCAAAAAGCCGGCTGGACGAAACGCGCGAGAGAGGTTTCGGAATGGCGCGCGACCTCGAGCGCCGCGGTGGTATCCGCTTCGTCGAGCGGATCCTTCCAGTTGATGGTCTTCGCTCGCGCGGCTTGCAGCGCGGCTTCGGCCGCGACGATTTCTTCTCCGAGCGCGGTGAGGGTCCGGGCCAATGGGCTGCCCGGATCGATCAGGGCGAGCTGGCCGCGTTTGGCCAGCGACTCCACTCGGCCGCAGTATTCGAGGATGCTGCCGATCTCGGGCAAGGTATCCCAGAGGTCCTCGGATAATCCGGAAAGTTCGAGCGCGCTCTCCAGCGAGTCGAGCACGTCCTCGAGTTCCTCCAGCGCGCGGTGCACGTACTCCGCCGGACGAGGATGTTGGATCGCGGTGCGGTTCAACCAACGCAACGGATGCTGCGCGAAACAGGTGCCAGCACTGAGCCGATTCATCGTTTCTTCCAGGCGCTCGACCAACTCGCCATGGCTCAGCCAAACGGCGTAGTGGGGCACTTGCTCTTCTTCCTCGGGCGAAAGCGACGGTAAACTGGCGCCGATCTCCACCAAGCGCGCCAAGAGACGGCGCAGCGGCACGCCCGCCTCGGGCGGCGAGGCGTACATCCCGGCGGAAAATTTTTCCAAGGCGGCCAGGTCGTGGGTCATCCCGGCGATGGCGCGTTCGCGTATTCGCTCCGGCGATACATCGGGCTCGGTGTTCAACCACTCCTCGTAGGTTTCCTTCAGGTTGAGGATGAAGGCGCGCTTGTCGTCCTGGGAGTCGTGAATCAAGCAGCACAGCTCGTCCAACCCCTGCTGGCGCAGCCGATGGAAAACCACGTCGATCGCGGCGCGTTTTTCGCAGACGAAGAGCACCCGTTTTCCCTGCGCGACATAGTCCGCGATCAGGTTCGTGATCGTCTGGGATTTCCCGGTGCCCGGGGGCCCCTGGATGATGAAGCTGCGTCCGGTGCGCGCGCGCGCGACCGCGGCGGCTTGAGCGGCATCGCAAGGAATGACGGGGAATTGCTCGACCAAGGGCAGGGATGGCGAATCGCCATCAGCCGGCCGCGGGTCCATCGAAAAGACGGCGTCGAACGAGGGATTGGGCCGGTCCGTTTCGGTCAATTTCGAGTAGTCCCGCACCAGGGTCATCTTCCGGTAATGGAAGTTGCCCAGAGTGAGGCTGCAGAGATCGAAACTCCAGCGGTACGGATTTCCGCTGTCGTCATCCCGAAGTGAATACAACTCGCGCTCCGGCGGAATCGGGGTGACGACCTCGCCGGTCTCGGGGTCGGTCTGCTCCGGGTGGTCCTCCGGTTTTTCTTTGTCGGAAGCGACCAGGCCGGGGAGGCGCGGCGGGGGCGGCGCTCCGTCCATATCCGCGGGCGGAAAAGGCTGCGGTTGAACTTTCTCGAGGAAAAGTTGGAGACCGCGCGGATGATAATTCTCGCGGTCGTAACTATAGTCAGCCGGCGCGGATCCCTTGCGCGGGCCGCGGGCTTTTTGTTTCCGGCGCCACTGGTCGAGCCGCTGACGCGCTCGCGCGTGCATCAGCTCGATCTTCGGCCGATCCAATTTGGCCAAGACCACGCCCGGTTCGGACTGCTTGATTTGCCGTTCCAGCTCGGCGTAGAGCTGATCGAGGGTGGTCTGCTCCAGGTCAATCGTCTCGGGCAGCGAAATTCCGTAGAGCGTCTTGAGTTGGTGGCGGAGCGCGGGATTGACCTCGGCGATGGCCGAGACCGGCTGCAGGACATAGGCATCGCGCACCCCTTTCCGTTTGCTCAGCTCGACCGGCAACAAAAGGAGCGGCGAACTGATGCGTTCTTCCGGTTCTTCCTTCAGGTTGTGCCAGTTCAGGAAACAGAGCACGAGGCGGAGCTGGGCAAAGCCGTACTCCGCGCGGTCTCGCCGCGCATCGGCGATCAGTTTATCGAGCACGCCGGCGATGTAGGGCGCGTCTTCAAAACGCAAATACTTGCCGAGCGAGAGCGGCTGCCCACCGGTGATGGCCGCGGCGATCGCCGGTTGCCAAACGAAAAGCTGCTCGATCCGGATGTTGCGCACGTCCATCACCAGGGGGACAGAGGCCAATGTCAGGTTGAGAGTCTGCAGGCTGGGCTTGAAATAGATCAGGCGATTGCGCCGGGAAATTTCGAAGAGGCGATCGCGCAGGTGGGCCTGGATGATCCGGCGGCGATCGTGGGCGGCGGCGTCCTTGTATTCGCCGAGGGAGGACAAGTTCACCTCGACCGGCTGGTCGCGATAATTGCGCAAAACCGCCACGAGCTGGGCCAGGTCCTGCGCGCGGCGCCGGCGATCGAGCTCGGTCATCTGGCCGATCACCTTCGCCACCACCGGATGGATACGGGCGTTGAGGCGGAAGAGGTTGTCGCGGCTCTCCGCGAAGGCCTCGAGGTCTTCGCGTTTCGTGAAGTCCAACCCGCAGGTCAGACTGGCGAGGAGCTGGCCGAGAAGAAAAATATCGGTCACCGGATCGTGGTGCCCGACGCGCTGTTCCCAGCTTCCGTATCCAAGAACAAAGGACGGACGGGTGATCAGGGCGTGGGGTTCGACCACGTGAAGACTCGAGCGATCGTCGTCATCCAACTCGGCCGGCTGGCCCGCGGCCCCGACGATCTCCACGCTGGCGCGCGGCGGCGCCAATTCCTGGATGCGGGTCAGCGAGAGTGTGGGCAGAACGAAGTGACTCGGATCGAGCTGAAGTTCCCCCGTCGGGCCCACCACGAGCGAGCGCAGTTCGCGCAGCCCGCAAATCAAACCCTCTTGATGCGCGACCGCCACGGTTTCGAAAAGCGGTAGGATCGTGGTCAATACATCGTCGGTTTCGAAACCGCCGCGCTCAACGCCCTCGTTGAGAAATCGAATGAAAGGAGCTTCGGTCGTGACTGAGTTCATGGCGCGGGAGAAGGTTGGCCGAGCAGTTCGGCGACTTTGGGTTTCAGTTTGGCGAGGTCTCGTCCCTTGATGCCGAGCTCCTTGCTCAGCATTTTTTCGAAGGCCGGCAGGATGCGCAGCTCCTCCGCCCAGCGAAGCGCGGAGGCCAGAGGCAATTGATCCAACTCGGAATCGACAGTGACGAAATCCAACAAAACATAGGAAAAATAACTGCTCACGAGCTCCCGTTGAGCGGTCAAATCGGACACCAGATCGGGATCGTCGTTCTCGCTCGGCGCGAAATCGGCGAAGTAGAGCCGCGCCTGGGCCAGGACCGCGTCGCTGCGGAACCAGGCGGGGCGGAGCAACTGGCCGAGGAAGCGACGAGTGAGGTCCGAGACGCGGCGTTGGTCCAGGAGGTCGAAGTTGTCGGCGGAAAACTCCCCCGCGATCATCGGCCGCAACGTCGTATCCGCCGCGGCATTACCCTCCGCCCAGATGGCCAGCGCGTGGGCCCGCAAGAACATTTCCGGATGAGAGAGCGCGGCGCTCCTCACCTCCCCTTTCGCAAACACCTCCGCCGCCTGGGTCAGGTAGGTTTCGCCGCGCGAAACGGAGAGGCCGGTGGAAATCTTGACCAAGGCGGAAACGGTCTGCGGCAAATCGCCGGCCGCGAGCAACGCCCCGCGATCGGCGAAGATTTCGGTGTGGAGGCGGAAGCGGCGCGCTGTCTCCACATGAGCACTACGAGCCCGCGGGTCGCGGGCCGCGACTTCCAAGATGCGGTCGGCGATCAAGTACTCGCCCTCGTCCGCCAGCCAGAGAAAACGATGAGCCAGCTCATGACCGAAAACCGCGACCCACTCGACCGCGCCGAGAAGCGAAAGAATCGGACCGCTCAGCACGATGTGCGCCTCGTTCGGCAGGTGGAAAAGCGTGGCGTTGGCCTGGGCCGGACCGGTTTGCGCCTGATAAAGAGTGACCGGAAGATCGAAGCCTAGCGCGCGCAGGGCCACGCCCAGCTGCGCATAGAGCTCAGGATGATCGTCCGCACTCAGCCGATAGGTCGACTTGAGCAAACTCAGGCGGAGTTCCTCAGCATAATTTTCATTTTGCTGCGCGGAGGCAAACCAGGCCCACAGCTCGCGTTCGTTCTCTCGCAGGTAATCGCGAATCTCGCGATGGTAGGCCGTCGGAGCCAAGTGCGGTTGATCGTTCATGGCAGGCCTGCCGGACAGTTAGCGGCGGTAAAAGTATCACACCAAAATTTTGCACCCCCATGGAACTTTAAAACATCTCCCATATTTTCACGTCGATTTAACGAGTTATAAGCCCTCCGAGAGAATTAGGAAACCCCCAATTCTTGGGGCAAAAGCCAAGGCAACCGGGAGGAGGCGCGACGTTGCGAGGGGCAACGTGCATTTTGAACGGTCAGGCTGTGCGGTGGAATTCGCTCCCGAATTGAAGGGTGCGGAAGCCCCCCGCCTCGCCTGCTCGCGCACCTCCTCGCCCAACCGCGCACTAAGCTCCGATCGATTTTCCTCTGTCGCCTGCTTCGACCGGCTCGAGTGTTGGCACCGTCGGGGCCTCCTGCAGCTCGATCCAAAACTTGCTGCCCGTGCCGTGACGCGACTGCACGCCCACTTTTCCGCCCATCCGCTCCGCCGCTTTCTTCACCACCGCGAGTCCTATTCCGGTGCCTTCGTAGTGACTATTTGGATTCACGCGTTCGAAGAGGTCGAAGATACGAGAAAGGTCGCGCTCCTCGATTCCGATGCCGCTGTCTTCCACGCAAATCCTGATCCAGCCGGCTCGGCGCTCCGCACGAAGGGTGACTCGATTGTCCCGGTCCGGCGCGGCAAACTTCACCGCGTTCGAGAGCAGATTGGTGATGCACTGGGTCAAAAGCGCTTCGTTGCCCTTCACTGTGCCGAGTGGCTCCAGAATATGGATACTGGTCTGCGCGCAGCGGAGCGGGGGCGAAAGTTCGACCAGCTCGTGCACCAATCGGGAGAGATCGATCGTCTGGAGCGTGCATGGTTCGCGCACCACTTTGCTGTAGCTGAGCACGTCCACCACCAGGCGATCGAGTCGTTTGGCGGAGTCCATCACGCGCTCAAGGTAGGACTCGTCGGTCGGGTCGATTTTGCCGTGAAGATTTTCCAGCAGAATTTCCGAGTAGCCAGAGATCGCTCGCAGCGGCGTGCGCAAGTCGTGCGACATACTGTAGGAAAACGTCTCCAGCTCGAACACCTTCTCGTTCAACTCCGCGGTGCGTTCCCTGACCTTTTGCTCCAGACCTTCGCGAATTTCACGCAGCTCAGTGACGTCGACGCAGGAGCCAATGTAGCCGGCAAATTCACCGCCAGCCGCTAGCCGGGGCCTTCCGCTGACCAGCATCCAGCGGTAAGCGCCGTCCGCTCGCTTTCTCCGGTACTGCAAGGAAAACAGCCCGCGTCGTTCAAAAGCCTCGCGATAGGTTTTGGTCCAGAGCGCGACGTCGTCGGGGTGCAGCGAGGCTTGCCAGCCTTCACCAATTTCCTCCGCCAGGGTGCGGCCGGTGAATTCCAGCCAGGGCCGGTTGAACCAATCGCAGGCTCCCTCCGTATCCGTCATCCAGATCAAAACCGGCGCAGCATCGGCCATGATGCGAAAGCGAGTTTCCGACTCTTCCACCTGACGCTCCGCTGCCCGCCGATCCGAGGTATCATGGAAAACCAAAATCGCTCCGCTGACCGAGCCGTCGGGTTCACGGATCGGCGCAGCGTTGTCTTCGATCGGAAACTCAGTCCCTCGCTGGCTGACCAGGACGGCGCGGCTGAGCGGCCCGGTGGTGGTGTTTTGCTGCAAAACTCGCCGGACGGGATTGTCGATCGGCACCCGCGTCTCCTCTTGGAGGATGACAAAGACCTCGCTCAGCCCTCGTCCTCTCGCGGTGGAAAACGACCAACCGGTCAACCGTTCCGCCAGTGAATTCATAAAGGTGATACGCCCCTCCGCGTCGGTCGCGATGACCGCATCGCCAATGCTGGCGAGCGTGGTTTGGTAGCGCTCTCGCTCTCGGCGTTCCGCGGTTTGAGACACCTGAAGGGCGCCCAGGGCCCGACGCGTCTCGGCCACAAAGATCCCCGCCGCCGTCGTGATGAGGAAAAAAAGCGTGAGATGGAGATACTGATTGAACGAAAGAGCCGCGGCCCCTTGTTCATGAATCCACAAAAACATGACAGAAAGGGCCGAGATCAACGCCGCCACGATTCCCGGTCCGCGTCCCCCGAACCATCCCGCCGCCATTACCGCGGGGAAATAGAACATCAAGCCATAGTCAGGACCGAGAAAAGTCTGGAGCTGCAAGCGCAGAAAAAACGTTGTCCCGACTAACAAGACACTGACGCCATACTGTCGCAACAGATGGAAACGGGGCCGTGGCATACGCCATAAACCCAATACCAGCACGGCTGATTGTCAGGTCAAAACCGCCGCTGAAGATCAAGGATTTAGCCCTTTTTTCCTCTCTCCCTGAGGAGAACTCCCCACCTTCGAGGCCATTCCAGCTGACGTAGTGCTCTTTCTCCTACATAGAAGTCGATTGCCGGACCGGCAAGCGTAAGACTCCCACCCCTACAAGCCATCGTATCCGTAATTTGGAGTGGGCATGGTTTGGTTCAATCATTTCCGACTGGGACGGAGCAATGGGCCGAATTTTATGAAGGCGGATTTCGAGGCGACTTTGCGTCGCGGACCCGCTGCTCCCTAACCTCAACTCGACCTTTTCCCTCGATCTTTCTTTTTCGGGTTTAGTCGAGGGTCGCTCGACACGCCCCCGGCTTTCGAAAATCCTAGGACGGTCCCCGAACCCGGTTCCAGCAAGAGGCTCGGCGGCCGCGAATCATGGATTTCACCACGAAACACAAACCGCCTTTCTCGCCCGAACGGTGCGGGGCCCGCTTCTCTCTGCTCCTTGGCGCCGCGTTTCTCTCCCTCGGAGGCTGTGTGCAGTACAGGCCCCAGCCGCTCTCCCCGGTTCAGACCGCGACCACGTTGGAGGCCCGTTCTCTGAGCGATCCCGGGTTGCTGACCTTCCTGACCGCCAACAACACGACGCACGCCGCCCCGAGCGCGTGGGATTTGGAGGCGCTCACACTCGCCGCGATCTACTACCACCCCACCCTCGCGGTGGCACGGGCGCAGTGGAAATCCGCGGCCGCGGGTAAACAAACCGCGGCCCTCCGTCCCAATCCCACCTTGTCGGTTTCCGCTGGATACAATCAAGACGCCGCGAGCGGGATGTCTCCCTGGTTCCCTGGCGTGAGTTTTGACTGGCCGTTCGAAACCGCGGGAAAACGCAGCGCGCGCGTCGCCCGCGCGGAGGCCTCGGTCGAGTCCGCCCGACAAACCCTTTTCGACTTGGCCTGGACGGTGCGCCGCAACGTGCGCAGCGCCTGGCTCGAGACCCTCGCGGCCGAAAGTCGGGAACGCATCCTCGAACGCCAAGCCGCCGTGCAGGGTCGCATCGTCGACCTCCTGCAGCAGCGCGTAAACGCAGGGGAGATCTCTCTGCCCGAGCTGACCGCGGCCCACCTCGCGCGCCAGCGATCCAACTATGACGTGGGCGAGGCGCACCGCGTCGCCGCGATGGCCCGAGCGCGTTTGGCCGAGGCGATTGGCGTGCCGCTCGCCGCTCTTCGTACCTTGGAGCTTCAACCTCTGCCCGAAACCGTTTCCCCGCTTCCCATTTCGACGGCGGAAGCGAGGGCCTCCGCCCTGCAGAGTCGGCCCGATGTGCTGGTTGCTTTGGCCGACTATCAAGGCGCTGAAGCCGAACTCCGGATCCAGATCGCGAAGCAGTATCCAGATATCCACGTCGCACCCGGATTTCAGTGGGACCAAGGAGAAAAGAAGTGGTCCCTCGGCGGCGTCGTCGAGATTCCCCTCTTCAACCGCAACCGCGGCCCGATTGCCGAGGCAGAGGCCCGACGCGAAGAACTCGCCGCCCGGGTTCTTTCCGCGCAAGCGCGGGTCCTCGCCGAGCTCGACGCCGCGTTTGAAAACATCGTCCAAGTCGAAGCCCAGCTCACGCGCGCCCGCGATGTCTACCGCGCCGCGGAGCAGCAGCGCCAGACGACCGACGCCTCGCGCAACTCGGGCGATGCCGACGCGCTTCAGTCGGAAAGCGCCCAGCTCGAAAGCCTCAGTGCCCAGCTGATCCAGATCGACACCTTGAACGCCTGGCACGCCGCCCGCGGTCAGGTGGAAGACGCCGTTCGCCAGCCCCTGCCGCTCTTTTCTAATCTCGAGTCGTCGCCCAGCAGGAAATAGTGAGGTTAAATCCTTAGTAATTGAATTTTGACTACAGGGTCGAATCCACCGGCCGGCCGCTTCATCCCTGAACCAGGGTGGAAAGGTGGACGGACTTTTAAACGTCACCGTTTTTTCACTACAGCCGAAAGCGGAGGTCTTCCCCGCGCTTTGTCGTCGGTCCTGAGCTCCGGCGCTCCGGGAGCAACTAGGCCGAGGTGTGCGCCTAAAAGTCGTTTATACGCGTCATAATGTACGTTATACTTGACATATTGTCGGGCTCATGCGACATATTCGCTCATGAAAACCAGTCAGAATCCCACCACCCGAGCCCGGCAACGGTACTACTGGGAGTTTGGCTTTTCTATCGCCGGTTACGTGGCCCTCATCTTCCTCAGTCGCTCGATCTGGTCACAAACAGCGCCCAGCTGGCGCATCCCGGTGGCACTGCTCCCGATCCTACCGATGATTTTTGTTTTTGCCGCCGTGGTTCGCTACGTGGTCCGAATGGACGAATTGGAGCGCCAAGTCCTGGTGCAATCGCTGGCCTTAGCCGGCGGAGCGACGGCGTTGCTCTCGGTCACCTATGGATTGCTCGAAGGAGCGCCACTCCCTCATCCGTCGGCCTGGTGGACCTACAGCGTTTTCATGACCGGTTGGCTGGTCTCCTACTTTTTCGTGCGCCGCCGCTATCAGTGAAAAACCGGATCAAAGTCCTGCGCGCGGAGAAAGACTGGTCGCAAGCCGAACTCGCCGATCGGATCGGCGTGGCCCGTCAGACCATTGTTGCCCTCGAAGCAGGCAAGTACGCGCCGAGCCTCCCCTTGGCCTTCAAACTCAGCCGGCTCTTTCAGCGGCCGATTGAAGAGATTTTCGTCGATGAACCATCCGACGACATTGCATCACATGAAACTAAATAAAAAAATTCGCGCTCTGACCATGGCCTTCGCGATCGCCGCGCCCTGCGGTATTCGCGCTGAAACTACGCCAGGACCTTTCGCTCCGCCCGACCTGCCGGTCAAATCTTTCGAGGCCGGCAGCCTTCACGTGGACCATTACGGCTCGGGACCAAAGTCGCTCATTCTCATCCCGGGCCTGAGTTGTGGACCGTGGGTGTGGTCCGCCACGATCGCAAAGTTTGCTCCCAATTACTCGATCTACGCCATCACCCTGCCCGGCTTCAGCGGCCATCCGGCTCTCGCCGAAGGTCCCCTGTTTCCCAAAGTGCAAAAGGACTTTTGGGCCTTGCTCGAGAGCCAGAAGATCGACCACCCCGTGCTGATCGGCCACAGCATCGGCGGCACGCTCTCCATTGTCCTGGCCGAAGAGCATTCGGACCGCTTGAGCGGGGTGATCGCGGTGGACGGTCTCCCCATCTTTCCCATGCTCGCCAACGCGAAGGCGGAACAGCGCAAAGCCGCCGCCGCTCAGATGGCGTCCAGCTTCACCTCGCTCAAACACGAAGAACTCCTGGCTCAAAACGAACAATATATGAAAGGCGTCGGCACGATCCATTCCGAGCTGATCAAGCCATCGGCCGAGCTGGAAAGCAAAAGCGACCCGAAGGCGGTCGCCGCCTGGATGAAGGAAGATTTGGAGAACGACTGGCGCCCGGACCTCGCCAAAGTCACCGTGCCGCTGGTGGAAATCATGCCGTATAATGCGCCCGACGCCGTGCCGCCCCGCGCCTTCACGCTGGAGCAAACCCAGGGTTTTTATCAAATGCTGCTCACCGGCGCACCCAAGGCGACGGTCGTCCCGATTTCTCCTGCTCGGCATTTCGCCATGCTCGATCAACCGGACGCATTTTATAAAGCGGTCGCCGCGTTTCTCGATTCACTGAAATAAAGCCGACCCGCGCGGCCGTTATATCGATCGCCCTTCCGGTTCACCACCAATGAACCGGAATCTCCGCGATGTATCCAAGGTGAAACTACCAGAGGTTTACTTCACCCCTTGAAAACTCGGTTTGCGCCGTAAATCCGGTCGATCGGTAACGGCGCCAGTGGCTTCGACCAGGCGGTGAGGCCGTGCCTCGCCTTTGCTCTTTCTGTGGGCGGTGGAGCGCGAGAAAGCCACGAGATAAGGGTTTCGGAATCCGGCTATTCTACATACCGACGGAGCATCACCGCGACCTCTTTGAGTTGGCGGCGCCGCGTCTCCGGTGCGACCGGATCCTTTAAGCAGTGCTCGAGATGATCGTTGATGATTTTCTCGGCCAAGGATTTGATCGCCCGCCGGGCCGAAACCAACTGATTGAGAACCTCCGCGCAATCGTAGGTGCCCTCGATCATCGCTTCCACGCCTTTCAGTTGTCCGGTGATCTTCCTCAGGCGGAGACGGAGCGCGCGTGCGTCGGCTGTAGGATTTTCGGAGGGGTGCGACATACCGGAGGGATAAGCGGCCGACCGTCGTGGCTCAAATGAAATTGCGAGTTGCGCGAAGAAGGGGGATGGGGGCATAGGTCTTGATCATGGATTCGTTCAATCAGCTCATCGCCCAAGGAGGCGCGCACGCCTGGCTTTTCATCCCCAGCGCGATTCTCCTCGGAGCGCTCCACGGCCTGGAGCCCGGCCACTCCAAAACCATGATGGCTGCCTTTATTATCGCGGTCCGCGGCACTATCTTCCAGGCCGTCTTGCTCGGCCTGGCGGCCGCTTTCTCGCATTCCCTCGTGATCTGGGCCTTGGCTGCGGCAGCGCTGAAGTTCGGCTCGAACTGGAACGCAGAAACGACCGAACCGTACTTCCAGGTGGCCTCCGGTATTTTGATTGTGGGGATGGCGGTGTGGATGTTTTGGCGAACGCGGCGCGAAACCCACCCCACGCACTCGCACGAAAACGAGGGACCCCAAGGCGGGAAACTGATCGACACCGGTCATGGGCTGGTCGAGGTCACGGTTTTTGAAACCCATGTCCCGCCTCGTTTCCGACTCTATTTCTACGATCACGCGCGAAAACCGGTCGCTCCGACCAAGCCGAGCGAGATTGCGGTCGAAACCAAACGCCCGGGAGGCGAACGGCAACAGTTCGCATTCACCGCCGCCGGAGAATTTCTCGAAGCGACGGCGAATTTGCCGGAGCCCCATGAATTCAAGGCCGCGCTGAGTCTTGCACATGGCGATCACACCCACACTTACGATTTCGAATTCAGCGAGGACGATCATCATCATCATCACGATCACGGTCCTGCCGACGGCCCGAAGGTCGACGAAGACGGCGAGCCTCTGGACGCCCACGCCCGCGCGCACGCGGCGGACATCGCCAAGCGGTTTACGAACCGAAATGTGACCACGGGGCAAATCATCCTTTTCGGCCTCACCGGTGGACTGATGCCCTGCCCGGCCGCTCTCACCGTCCTCCTGATCTGCCTGCAGCTGAAAAAAGTCTCCCTCGGTCTGACCCTGGTGCTGTGCTTCAGTATTGGTCTGGCAATTACCATGGTGAGCGCCGGCGCGCTGGCCGCATGGGGCGTGCAACACGCGTCCAAGCGCTTCAAAGGCTTCGGCGGTTTCGCCCGGCAGGCACCTTACATTTCCGCCGCTCTCTTGATCGCGATGGGAACCTTCTTCGTCCTGCAAGGCGTGCGCCACTTCGCCTAGAACCCGTTTAAATAAATAATAGCCGCTCAAAGGAGTGAAGGCGTAACGTTCTGTTCGCCACACTCGTTTGATGAAGAGCCTTGGAGCGGCAGGCCGGGTCCCCGACCTAATAATTAACACTACAACCTGCCGCTTGATAAAGAGAGCGCGCAACGCCTGGACTAGGCGGGGGTCGCAACCTCCGCGTCGAGGATCGCCACCACCCGACTCCAGGCTGCATCGGCTTTTTCCAATTTGATCGGAAAACAGCAGACCCGGAAGCCCGTTGGGTTTTGCAAACTCTCCAGATTGGTCAAGCGCTCGATCTGAAGGTACGGCCGATCGCGCCCATAAAAATGGGCCGGCCACAAGGCGTTCTTATCACCGCTGCGTTTATATTCAGCGATCATTTCGCAGAACGGTTTGTCGAAACTGAACGCGTCGGTTCCTATCACTCGGATTCCTTGATCGAGCAACCAGGCAATCGCGCTCGCTTCGATGCCTCGATAGTCCGTGAAGTAGTCCTTTCGTCCATACCTCCGCCCGGCGCCGGTATTGATCAAAACAATCTCACCTTCGCTTAAGGAATGCGGAATTCCGGCCAGCCGGGTTTGCACCCGTTCGGCATCAATCGGCGAGCGATCGGCACTGAAATCCAACAATACGCCGGGACCATAGCACCAGGACAACGGAATCTCGGACGCCTTGATCGGCTCTTCTTTCGAATCCGACCGCCAGCCATAATGAAAGGGCGCGTCGACATGAGTCCCCGTATGCGTACTCAGATGATAAAACATCAATGATAATCCCATTTCGTCCGGGAAATCGTGGTGGCTCAACGACTCCGCTTTCGAGGGAAAATATTTGGCCCAAAGTCGCCTCCAAAAGCCCTGGGCTTTAAAATAGAGATAACTCTTTCCCAATTTGTCCGCCCCCGCCTTATGGTCTACCACCACGCGTTTAACCGGTTCGGGTTCCCATAGGTCGGGATTGATGCCGACGCTCAAGTCTATAATCTGATTCAATGCGATCATGATAATACCATTTTAGAAAAATCCCTTTCATAAATGTGGTTCAAGTGAACCGGACGACTCTGCGCGAGCACACAGACATACTCGGTGTTGGCGATCATCGCGTAGTGGTGATCCGGATCGCGCAATCGATGGTGTAGCAACTCCCTCTCCCGAAAGAGAAGGCGATGGAGTCCAAGTCCCTTCAATTTGGTCACTGCTTCGAGTCGACACCACTCGAGCAGGGCCAGATAACGTAGGAGCTGTTCGGGATAACGTGGACTCAAGACCGGGCCGAAGAACGGGAGAAATTGTTTATATATACCGACCAAATCCACCCGACAGCGGCTCAATTCCAGGTCGAGGCCGACCTCCTGGGAGGAAACCGCGATGGCACAGACGTTGCCCGAGGAACTGCTGGAGAAGTGAACGGGCGGATCTCCCTTCGGAGTCTTGACCAAGGGTTTTCCGTCCTCGTTGGGTTCAATGCTGTAGTCCGAGACGTAGTGATCGAGCACATACCGCAGTGAAAATCGACGAAAGATGAAACCTCGCCGACGAAGGGGCACGGCGATCCGATCACAACGGTCCCGGTCCCGTCGATCGACCAGCGCATCGGCCGAGACCGCGGTGGAGTCGGAAAGCGAAATCAACCAAAGGTCGCTCGCGGACGGTTGGAGAGCAATCATGGGCGCATGGCTCAGTAATTCCCCAGCCCTCCACAGACATTCATGGCCTGAGCGGTCACGCCGGCCGCGGCCGGCGAGATAATATATGACACCATCGCCGCCACCTCTGAGGGTTCGATATAACGCCCGAGCGGCACCCGTTCCTCCACCCGGCGCTTGGTCTCGGCCAAATCCGTCCCCCAGATTTTAGAATAATGTTCGCGCACGCGCTCGGCCATCTCTGTTTCCACAAAGCCGGGACAGACCGCGTTGACCGTAATGCCCGAGCCATTACGCGCCAGCTCGAGGCCCAGGGCTTTGGTGAACCCGACCATGCCGTGTTTCGAGGCGCAATAGGGAGCGCCGTGCAGGACCCCTTGTTTACCGCCAGTGGACGCAATATTGATAATTCGGCCGCCTTTGGGCATCAACTCCAGCCGTAGGAGCTCCCGCGTCATATAGAATGTGCCATTGAGATTGGTGTTGATCACGTTCAGCCAAACCTGGTCCGTGACTTTCGAAGTGATCCCGCCACCGGAAATTCCGGCGGCGTTAATCAAAACCGCAATCGAGGTATCGCTCTCCGCACATTCCGCCTTCAACGTGGCAAACAGTCTGGCCACGGCTAAGGGATCAGCGACGTCGCACGGGTGAAAATCGACCCTGCTGCCGATGAACTGCTCCGTCAGCTCGTGAGTCAGGGCGGTCAACTTAGCTTGGTCGCGGGCGACCAGAATCAAATGATAGTCTTCAATCAATTGTTTGGCGATGGCGCGGCCAATGCCGCCGGTCGCCCCGGTGATCAATGCTTTGGGTTTCATACTATATTATTTTTTAGAACGTATATTTCATTTCGGTGAAGAGCCGATTATTAACCCGCTTTCGGCCGAACGGAGTTTCGGCTTCGCCCCGGTAGTAGACACTGCCGAGGGTCGCCTTCCAGTGGTCGCTGAATGCGTAGCTAATAAAGGGTCTCAAGAAAGCGTTATTTCTCGTGGTGTTCACGATCGCCAGCAGCTCCGTCTCGATCGTTTCCCCCGCCCACTTTTTATTGATTCTCATGGTTAAGCCATAGCTGTCCTTGTCCTGCTGGTAGTCGGTGATCGCGTTTTGGATCGCGATCGTTCGCTCGAGGGGGTCCGAGATGCGCTCAGGGTCATGGAAATTTTGGAGGTGCCGCCCAAAGAGCTGAAAGTTAATATTCAAATTGCCTTCGAAAGTTCGGTCCACGCCCAAAACATAATACAAGTAGGTTTGCTTAAACGCCATTCTGCCCTCGGCTCCGGAAGGCTTGGTCCAAGCCGCTTCCCCTCGAAATCCATATTTACCGAAATTCCTTGCGACGTCGGCACCCAAGACGTCGATTCGATCGTAATCCAATTCGAGCTGGGGTCCATTGGCATTGACGTTCGCGACCCGAAAATCAGGCAATAAACTATAGCCGTGAAAATAACTGGCCGACCAATCGATCGCTCCTCCACTTTTATTTAATTTTATCCCCACCTGGCTATTCCCCAGGGTGGTGGCGGGACTTCGATTGATAAACGGCCGTGCCACATTGGGCAGCGCGGTTCTTGATGAATCAAAGAACGGTTTCCAAATTAAACTAAGGCTCAGGTCCTTCCCTAAATAGAAATCGTACTTGGCGAGGATTGCTCCATGCCGCTGGTCTTCCTCATAAGGCAACCAGGTCACATAGTCCCGCGGTGTTATATTGTCGGTTGGATTGATTCCGTCTGCTCTACCCCAGATGATGATTTGCCTCCCGATCCTGAGGTCGGAATCGGAAAAGCGCTTCACCAGGTATGCTTCCAGGAGGGAAAAATCGGTTTGTCCATTCTCATGGCCTTTCCCCAATTTCAAATCGGCGGCTCGAAACTCTATTTTACCCTGCACCGAATCGCTCAACACCGGAAGCGCTTTTATTTGCGCGCTTTCGCCCAGGTAGTCACCGGAGCCTGGATCTCGCGGCAGGTGAAAGACGAATGTCCGCAAACTTGCCGAACATCGCAGTTTTTCCCACCAGGAGAAGACCGAGTCAGCGGTCTGACTCGGTTCTCCCTGGGCGCCCAAGCGCGCGGCTAAAACCCAGAAGGTCGCTATAACCCACACTCTCATTCGCGCTCGATTGTCCGCGTGGTGAACAACTCGTCCGGCGCGGGAACTCCAGCCTCAACCTTTTCGAAGTCGAGAACGGTCTTGTGCTGCGTCTGGTGATTGATCACTTCGCGATGCAGAGCGAACCAGCGCTGCGTACTCGGCTCCACCAGCTTATGGCGAGTGACCGTCTGCGTCTTCAACAACCGGTCGCTCAGATCATAATATTCCACTTTGGCCTCGAGAAAATTATCCTTTCTCACCCAAGTGAGTTTTCTACTATAGCCGTTGTTATTCTTGATCGCATCATCTCTCGGGAGGGACTCGATCACGTAACAATCATCATCGTCGACTTTCTCCGAGCGAAGCAACGTGTGGTGATACCAATCCACCTTCGGCCGAGAGAAGTCTCCATAGGAAAAGTCAGACCCCATGAAGCTGTCCTTTTTATTATTCGCGACCAAGCGGCGGGTCTTCTTCAAGCCAGGCAGATAGATCCACTGATCGTCGTCCGCCTCGCTGTGCTCCACCTGAAGGAAGCCGATGCCTTTAATGTCCGCCGGGGCGTTAAAGGACATGACCAGTTTCGAATCGACCCCATTGTCCTGAAGCTTCTGCAGAGTGGTAATCTTCCGTTCGCGGGTCTGGCCTTTGTCGTTGATCAAGACCATGGTCGCGCTGCTCTTCAACGCGGTGATCTTTGAGATAAAGAAGTTCTTCTCCATGATCTCATGCGCCGTCGGCTCCTCCACTGGCAAGCAATAGGAGGTCAAGGGTGCGAACGCGCTCGACATCAGCGCGATGCTCCAAAGGAAATCGGTTTTAATTTTCATTTTTGTGCGGCGGTTGCGGCCAGGAGGACGGGTTCCTCTTCAACGCGGGTCACTTCGCGCACCGCGATCGGCGGCGGGGTCGATCCGAAGATGAAGCGGGGTTTGAAGAGCATCATGAGCGCTCGGAGGAAAAAGAGCGCGAAGAGGGCGCTGATCGTCATCGTAGTGGTGACGAGCGTCGACAGGGTGCTATAGAACGAGAACTCCGACACCTGGAGGATAGCGTATCCACCGATCACCGACAGGGCGACGAAGAGAATCGCCTTGCCAGAGGTGAGCAACGACTCGGTCGTGGCCTCCAGCACACTTCCACGTCGTCTGAGTTCTTCTTTGAACCGAAATAATAAATAGATCTCATAGTCCGCGCCGATCCCGATCGCCATCGCCGCACTGGTCGACGAACTGATATCAACCGGAATGCCGGCCCATCCCATCAAGCCGAAGTTCGCCAACATCACCCCGAGCAAAGGCGTGACGATGAACAATCCGGCGACGGGCGAACGAAAGGCGATGGACGAGAGGACAAATACAATCAACGCCATCTGGGCCATGTTGCGAAACTTGTCTTGCGTCACCACTTCGTTCAGGGCCACGTTCTGCGGTAAACTGCCGCCCATGGTCACGGTCACGCCGGGCGGGAAACTGCGGTCGATGATCGTCTTTGCCTTCTCATAGATTGTATTCGCATAGGCGCTACTGTCGGTCTTGAGGAAGGCCCAAACCGCCGCCTGCTTGTAGTCGTTGTCGACGAAGTTGTCGAAGTCCTGGGGCTCGCCCGAGAGCGAATAGAGGAAAAGATACTGAGTAACCAGATCGCGCTGCTCGGGCACCGTATAATAATTCGCGGCGTCTCCATGCATCGCTTGATTCATTCGTTTCACCAAGTCGACCAACGACTGCGTCTTGCCCACGTGGGGCTGACTTTCAAGGAAGGCCTGCAAGTCGGAAATTCCCTTAAGGACACGGGGATCCTTGATCCCGTCTTGCTCGGGCGTTTCTACCAGGAAGATGAGCGAATTGGTCCCGCCCAGCTTGGCGTTCAACACCGCATTGTGAGTGCGGTATTCACTATAGGGCTTATGGCGATTGTTTACCCGATTATCGACTTTGAGGAAAAATAATCCCACAGCCGCCACGGCCAGGAGCGCGGCGGCCCCGCCGACAAACCACGAAGCCCGCCCGCCGGCGAGATTGGCTGCGATCCAAATCAGGAATCGGTCGAGAACTCCCACTTTGCGCTCCCGCGCGGTTTCGCGCTTTCTCGGTGCGGGCATGGCGGACCGCAGAGCGGGAATGAGGGTGAGTTCGAGGATCAAGGCGCCGAGCACTCCGCAACCGGCAAAGACGCCGAAATGCTGAACCATCACGATCCCGGTCGCGACCAAAGAGAAGAACGTGATCGTCGCAATCAGTCCCGCCGTGACCATCGCAGGCGCGACGCGAATGAGCGATTCGACCACCGCCGCGACATTGGCCTGACGCGGCGTGGTCACCGTACCCGACGTCCGGATACGGTGATATTCTTCGTAATAGCGTTTTAAGATTTGAATCGAATGGCCCGCTGCCAAGGCCATGATCAAAATCGGCGTGGTGCTATTGATCGGGTCCATGTGCACGCCAAGGATGCCCATCAAGCCCAACGCCCAGATCACGCTAAATATGCTGGTGATAAAGGGCAGGAGCATGCCTTGAAAACTCCGAAAGGACCAGAACTGGATTACCATGATGATGAGAATGGCGATGCCAAAATAGCGCGGCATTTTCTTCATGTGAAACTCCAGCCACGACCCGTGCATGGGCATCCCACCATAATAGAGATCAACCGTCGCATCGCGCTCATGCTCGACGATGGGCCGGACAGGCGAGATCATGGCGGTGTAGCTCGGATGTGCTTTATCAACCTTGAAGTCGGCAATGATGGCGGCCGACTTTCCGTCCGGGGAAACCAAAGAATTAATATAGATCGGCATGGAGGCCACCTCGCGCTTCAACTCCTCCATCTCCGCCGCGGTCTGCGGAACCTTTTCCATGAGCTGCCGCACCTCCATCCCATCGGGCGAGCTCTTGATCGCCTTCACCTTTCGAGCTGCAAGAGAGACAATATTGTGACGCACAGCCAACGGCAGCTCTTCGATCCCGTGTTGGATTCGCTGAATCTTGGCCAAAATCTCGGGTTGATAAATATCGCCGCTCTTCGGCACGACTCCGATGATCGTGACATTCCGGCCGCCAAATACCTTTTCCAAGGTTTTCGTGGTCCGAACATACGGGTGGGCTTGTGGAGCCCAAATATCCGGATCGGTGTCGATTTTAAGTTTTCCGATTCTCGAGGCCAGGAAGGCGGTCACGCCAAGGATGGCAACGATCACCGGTATTCGGTAGGAGGTGACAAAGCGCGCATAGCGTCGAAGGAGTTGTGGTCCCGTTTTCATTTTAGTGGTGATTCAATATCCGTTTTATTTTATACGTAACTTTATCTGTTACATTTACTTTCATTTATAATCTAAATAATCTAGGGGGTGAGGCTATGGTCGCTCCCCGCCCCCGCTCTCCCCGTACGTTTTCAAATTTCGCCGGACGAAGGTCCTTGCCCGGCTGCGACGTCGTCCAGAACAGAGCGGCTGTCTTTCGGGAGGCTTCCACCCCTCCCTTATATTTATGTTTTAAGCAGCGTGATGATGAAGGTTGTCCTGTTTTACTCCGGACGGTGATTGCCCCTTTTCTAGCAATCCATGCCGGTCAAGGGAGAGGCATTTAGGTGGAGCCTCCGTCGACGGTGATCACCTGGCCGGTGATCCATCGGGCCTCTTCACTGACTAAAAAGGCCACCACCGAGGCGACATCTTTTGGCGTGCCCAGCCGCTTGAACGGCGAGGCCGCGGTGAGAGCAGCCTTTCGTTCTGGGGGTGCTTTGACGAACATTCCCGGAATGACGGGCCCCACGCGAATCGCGTTCACCGTAATCCCGCGGGCGCCGACCTCTTTGGACAGAACCTCGCTGAAGGCCTCGAGTGCCGCCTTGCTCGCGGTGTAGAGAGCAGATCCCGCAATCGGAGCGGTCACCAGGGTCGAAGAGGTATTCACAATGCTCCCACCGTCCTTCAGATGTTTTGCCGCGGCCTTCAAAACGAAGAGCGCACCTCTTACGTTTACGCCGAATACATGATCGTAAAAATTTTCGGTGATATCCGCGATTGGCCCGGGAATAATCGTTCCAGCGTTGTTGATCACATAGTCTACCCGCCCGAATTTCTCAATCACCGCCTGAAAGAGCGGTTCGACCGCGCTCGGCTGAGCCACGTCCGCTTTGAAGGCGTGGGCCGAGCCCTTGCTGGCCTGGATTTCTCCGACCAGTTGCTGGGCGGCCTGCTCGGATTTCGAGTAAGCCACCGCAACGTTGATTCCGTTGGCCGCGAGCCGCCGTGCGATTTCGCTGCCGATTCCCCCGGCGCCCCCGGTAATAAGAGCGACTTTTGTCTCTGCGTGAGTCGATGACATATTGATAGAATAATAAGTGAATTAATAATTAGGAATAGAGTGGACTAGGCCTGGGCGTAACTTCCGGCCGGCATCGGCGCGACCTCGACCGGTTGCGCGATACGGGTGATACTATAACGACGCACGGCAAAGATCGCAGCGGTGCCAAGGACGGAAACGAGGGACATGATCGCGAAGGAATGATGTCCAAAGGTTTTATAGAGAGGGCCGGAGAGGAGGACGAAGACTCCCATGCCGATTCCCATGACAAAGGCGGAATAGATGCCTTGGCCCGAGGCGGAAAGCGACTCGTCGACCTTTTCACTGATCAGGCGAACCGCGGCAAAATGAGAAGCGCCAAAAGAGAAGGCGTGCAGCAGTTGAGCCAGCGCGAGAAGAATAGGATCGGTCAGATAAGCCACCGCAATCCAGCGCAGCCCAGCCGCCACGCCGCCAATAATAATCACATTGATCGGCCCCAATCGGTCCACCACCGGTCGTCCCAGAGCGAAGAATGCAATTTCCGCGGCCAAGCTCGCTCCCCACAGCAGACCGATGACTTGGTCCGAAAGGCCGATTGTCCGCCAATGAAGACTGCTGAAAACATAATACGTCGCATGGCTGCCCTGAATCAGCATCGTGGCGCACAAAAACCAGACAAACCAACGGCTGTTCAGGAAAATCGCTGCGCCAGCCTTCTTGGCCTTTGCTGGAACGAATTCGGTTTTGGGCAACAGGCAGGCCGCGATGAAGAGCAGGGCAGCCGCACCGCAGATCGACCAAAGCAGCACCGGCTCGCCGAACCTGGCCAGGAGCCGTCCGGAAAACATCGCCACAAGTATAAACGAAATCGAGCCCCAGAGTCGGATCCGTCCATAGTCCAACCGATGCGCCTTCGCCTTGGCCATGGTGACACATTCCGCCAGGGACATAATCGGCGACCAGCAGGAGAAAGCCAAGGTGGTGAGGATAAAGATCTGGACAAAGCCCGACGTCACAAAAAAGACACTACAACCAACCAGGAGCCCCAGGGATAACCAGATGATGGCCGCGCGTTTTTTACCATTGGCGTCGACGATCTTCGATACGATCGGCGTGACCACGATTTTTAAGGCGAAGGACAAGGCGGTGAGCGCGGCTATGCCGAGCGAGTCGATGCCTTTCGATTTGAGCCACACGGGCCAGAACGGCATGTGAATGCCGACGAAGGAGAAGATGGCGAAGTAGATTAAACCGAGACGTGCTTTCATAGAAGAGATTGTTCGTACATGAGTTCTTGATCCCGCGACGCGACGACACCGTAATATTGTCGTTTCGGCGCTAGTTTTTCCGCCGCCCAATCGGCGGTTTCGATACTGTAGTGATTGATAAAATTAAGACAGACGTGGGCCTCTGTAGGATAAACTTTGAGCAGGTGCCTGCTGCCCCAGGGGCGAGTAAACTCGATCAGATCGGCGAGGGGAAAAATATCGTCCAACCCGCCGTGGACGGAGAAGACCTCGCAGTCACATGGGCCCCCGGATTCGAGGACGAGAGCGTCGAGTCGACTTTGCATTTCCGCGGCCTCGCTCATGAAGGCGAAGCGAAAATCCTCCTTCAGCCGGCGCGGCAAGCCATGGTAGTTAGCCACCCGCGGACCGCCGGATATATTCACGACGCACTTGAACTCCGAACCAAACCGCTGGGCCACGCGAAGGGCGAAATAGCCGCCGAAACTCACGCCGAAAAAGCCCAAACGATCAGAGTCGATCCGTCGATTTCGACGCAGGACCTGAAGGAGCTCCGCCACCACGGTTTCTATATTAAACTGCAGCGGGGTTTGTCCAACTTGGATCCCTTGCCCGGGACCGTCGAAGAGGAGCGTCGCCACCCCTCGCTCGAGGTATTGCTCAGCGAAGGAAAAGATCTCCACTTCCGTCATGGAATCGAGCCCATTGGACATGATCACACAAGGGAAGGTTTGGCCCGAAGCAGGGTCGTTGGGCGGGAGAATCAAATAATATGGAATCGTTATATCATTGACGATGATTTGCCCGCGAGTGAGCGAAAGATCGACGTCCGAGATACTCCGCTCAAAACAGTGGCGTACTTTCTTTCGGAGCTGAGTTTTTCGCGTCGCGTCGCTGAAGTACATAAACTCGGCCCAATGGAAACAGGCGGCCGCGCTGCGGTAGGCGCGGGCCTCCCCGCCCAGGGTGCTCGAAGCGATCGCGAGCTCCACATAGCGCTCCCCGACTCCACTCCAGCGCTCCATCCATTCCTCCCAAAATTCAGCGGAGCTCAGATCGAGTTTATGGGCCGGGAAATTTTGCAATGCGACCGAGATGTCGCCCCAGTGGACCTGGGGCGCGAGGCGAGAGTGGAGGAACAAAAGCCGGGGGAAAAAGTACCCGCAAAGCGAGAAGACCGATTCCGGCACACGCGGTGGACGAAGGAGGTTAGACATAAGCCTCTGCCTTTCTTTGATCCAGCCATTTGGCGCAGGCCAGAACCGTGGCCTTACTGTTGGTCGTGATCAGATCGATAATCTGCTTTTTATATACGCGGGGCTCACTCTCCCCAAAAACGCTCAGACAAGCCTCGGGATCGATCGTGATGCTATGCTGAGAAGTGATTTCGGCTCCATTCGGCGCACTTTTTATCACCCAGGTTCCTTGATGAGAGCGCAGAACCCTCGGCGGTTTGGGCTGGAAATAAAAGATACTCAAATCCTGCTCGTTGCAGCGCCGGATGCTGCGGAACACTTCCTGGCCGCGCGGAGTACGCACAGTCATGAGGAATTCCTGGTTCTGACCGTCGTCATAGAGAACCTCGACCGCTTCACAGTGCGGCAACACCTGAGGCCACTCCGCGACCCGGGCGAGAAGGGCGTAAACCTCATCGGGTGAATAAGGCACAGTATAACTTTGTTTAAAGGTCGTGACGGCTTGATCCTTCCCCTCCACGAAAGCGCGGATGGCGTGCATTTCCGCCTGCGCATTTTCGCCGATAAATTTCTCCACCAGCGCACTGGCCTGGGAGAGGGTCTCGATTCCGTCCCTGATGCCGCGAACATCAGAAAGCAGGCGATAAATCCGATTCACAATCAGGATACACCGCTGCGGCCCCAGTGGCACCACCCGCCACTGGCCTTTCATCGATTCCAAGAACGGCATGGGGACCGGAAGATTAAAATCCACCCGGAAGATCTCGTCGAAATAGCGGCGCTGGGTGTTCCAGCTCACCGTCTTTCCCTCCTGAAGGGCCTCGATCCGGACCAACTCGCTTGCGCCTTGTCGCTCAACCGAAGTCGCGGCCGTACAGGACTCGAAGATTTTCGGCCAATTCGCCACGTCTCGAATAATCGAATACACACTCTCGGCCGGGGCTCGGCAAATAATCGAGTGGGCCGAGCTTCGATCACAAGAAAGCGCCGCGCCGCGTGGGATCTGTTCCACCACGGCTTTTATATTGCCCAGTTCGGTGGTGGAATTTCCATGAATCGCGGAACTGACAAAGTCGGCGGCCTGTTCCCGCGTCGTGACGCCCTCAACCTGGCCACCGACCTCGTCGCAAAGTTCATAGTCGTGCTCGAGAACCAGGATACACTGCTGGTTGTTGAGCGGGGCAACGCACCAGTTCGTGCTCATGCTTTTGACCAGCTTCATCGGCTTCAGCACTGTCGATTGAATACTAAAAACCTCCGGATAAAAGCGGCGCTCGGATTCCCAGGTCATGACTTGCCCGTTCACCCGCGCCATCACTTCGATGTGTTCAAAATCCTTCGACTCGCGAATGATTCTGACCCGCAAACAGGGCTCAAAGATATCGGGCCAATTCTGGGACGCACGGATCACGCGATAGACGCGATCCTGCGGTACGTTGCAGACAATGGAATGTGATGCGGAAAAACTCATATAGATCTTTTTACTGCAGTTGAATAAGTTCAGTTGCTTTGATGCGCTCGGCCACCGTGGTTTTGAGCACCTTATCGTTGGCGCTTTTTGGAAAAGGCGCGGAGCTGACCGAGATCCAGTCGGGCCACTTTTCCCGACTTAGCACCCGGCCCAGCGCCTCCGTAATCGTTGTTTTCACTTCCGCTCGCGGGCGGGTTGACAACGGCCCATGGAGACAAGCCACCGGCCGGCTGGCCGGCGCTCCCTCCACCGGGACCCCGAGCAAAACCGCCTCGGTCACCCCCGGAACATTGGCCAAAACGCTTTCCACTTCTTCCGGATAGATGCGATGTCCGTTTTCGCTCAGGATGGTGTTGGCAATCCGACCTTTCAGGACCAGCTGCCCGCAAGCGGTGAACTCGCCGTAGTCACCGGTGCGAAGCCACCGGTCGACCGGTTCGACCCGGTCGGTCGTGACATCGTAGTATCCTTCCATCAAACCGTCGCCCCTCACCATCACCTCGCCGATTTGGCTTTGATCTGACTCCGAGACCGCCACCGAGACCTCGACCGTGTTATCCGGTTTCCCAATACAATAACAGAAGCGTTTATATAAATCGGCCCGATGATCCTCTTCCGTCATCCAGCAAAACGGCCCAAACGTCTCGCTCAGACCATATCCCTGGATCCATTCGCGGCCCATTAGCTTTCGCCCTTCCTCGAGGAGAGCTCGCGGCATCGATGCCGCGCCGTAGGCCACAACTTCGAGACTCGTCAGGTCGGAATGATCATTTTGAGCGGCTTCGATGAACTGCTTCATCGCCACCGGTCGAAGCATGATGTGGGTGCTGCGGGTGCGGTCCACTTGCCTCGGCCATGATTTCACGTCGCGGCCTTCCGGGATGATCAAGGTCGACCCGTGAAGCACCGCGCCGAACGAAAATATAATCCCCGTCGTATTATTCATCAGCCCGGACAAGAAGACCCGCGACTCCGCCCCGAACTTCAATTTCGTAGATACACTTTGGATACGCTTCCCGATCAAGGCCTCCGAGATACTGATCGCCTTCGGCTTCCCGGTCGTGCCGCTGGTAAACAGGACCAAGAAACCCGGGACTGGCTCCAACGCATCGATCACAATGGGCGAGGTCTTCGCTTCGAGGTCTTTATACTCGTGGTGAGCTAAGTTGATCAAAGGGGCGCCGGCTTCGGCCAAGCCGCTCAGCTGGCCAACGCCCCGCTTGAAGTAAACCACGTGGTCGGGTCGCGCCGTCTCGACAATATTGACCCATTCCCGGAGAGCCGCGTCCTGCAGATTATAAGGCATGAGCAATCGCAGTCCGAGCGCGCTCGCGGCCGACAAGAAGAACAAGGCTCGTTCGTCATGATCCAGGATGGCCAGGACCCGCTGCCCTCGCCTGACCCCGGCGTCGCGCAGCTGGGTGACGACCCGAGCGGTGGCGGCGACAACCTCCTGGCGCGAATACGAGCCACGGGGGCATATAATCGCCGGTCGGTGCGCCGCGTCCGCTACAGGCTGAAGCAAGAGAGAGACGAGTTTCACGCTTTTTGCAGATTGGCGGTTACAGGGCTTCCGGTGGTTTTTCCCTCGAGAAAACGGCAAATGTCGGCTCCCGTTTCCCAATCCTGCCGTTCGCTCCGACTGACCGAGACCCCGAACTGTTGTTCGATCTTCATCGCGAGTTCGGTCAACTCGGTGGAGTCCATATCATAAACGCGATCGAGGTTGGCATTCATATTAAACTCCGTGGGCGAGATACTGACGTACCCGGCCAGGAGGGCTTGCACATCGTTATATATTTTCGAGTTCATTTTTGATTCATTGGATTAAGGTTGGAGTTGGAGCCAATCGGGCTTGAGCAGGGAAACCGAGTCCGAGGCATAGCTCGGCGTAGTCGAAACCACGCGGGAAAGACCGACTGATGTAATATTTCCTTGAATACTGAGACGCTGGACCGAGGCGGTGGAGAAGCCGGTGATCTTGCCCAGGGTTTTTCCTCCCACCGCCGCAGGCGAGAGGGTGCCGGATTGCAGGGCGCGGGCGGCGAGCACCAGTTCCATCACCCCGCCGACAGAGAAGAGATTTCCCAGCGAAGAGCGGCCGGACACCAAGGTGAGGGTGCCCGGGAAGACCTCGGCCAAGTTCTCTACAATCGTCGCTTCATTGGAAAACATGCCGTCAAGAATCAGGAGCGACTCCTCGGTGGAGGGGCCGAGTGATTCTTGGAGCGAGTGTCGGAGCGCGCCCGGCACGTCCAGCGGACTGGGGCAAAACTGATCGGAGAAACCGGACATTTCGCAAAGGATCGGGGCGTTGCGCCGAACGGCGTGGTCGTAATCTTCCAAAACCATGAACGCCGCACCCTCGGAAAAAGGCTGCTGTATTTCCTGCCCAAATACAGAGCAGGTCAATCGATTGGCGTGTTGGTACTGCGCCAGGACCGCGCGGAGGTAGGGACTCGACAAGTCCTCCGAAGCACCGCAGAGAATCGCATCGGCGCGTCCGTGATTGATCGCCTCCATCGCGTAGCCGACCGCCTGCAGCCCGGCGATATCGCGGGCGGAAAACGTTTTCGAATAGCCTTTCAGCCCGTGGACTAACGAGAGCTGGCCTTGCAACGCGGCGGGAAACCAAGCGGTGGCGACATAGGGTCCCATACTGGCAATCCCGCGAGTGTGGAGGGCCTTCAGCTCAGGTTCGGTATAACCCCACCCACCGAGACAATTTCCGACAAAGATTCCCACCCGGAGCGGATCGAATTCTCCCTCGAGCAAGTGACTCTGTTTAAGCGCGGTCCCGGCCGCGACCAGACCTTGGACGCAAAACTTATCGAGTTTACGCTTTAAACGGCCCGAGAGAAAACTCGAGTCTTCCAGGTCTTTAATCGACCAAAGTTCCCGCCCATTTTTTAAAAGCTCGGAGGTCCCTCCAGCTGGTTTCGGCTTTTTGCCCAGACCATTTCGGATGGCCTGAACGGAGTGGCCCAACGGGCTGACCGCGCCGACGCCGGTCATGACAATTCGTTTATTCATCGTGGTTACGCATGATAATTACGCTGTGGATACCGGAGAACCCGCTGGAGGTTTTCACCGCCGCCCGGATGTTCGCCGACCGTGCCCGATTAGGAACATAGTCGAGGTCGCATGCCGGATCCGGGACCGCGTAGTTGATCGTCGGATGGATGGTTTTATTTTTAATTTCCAAACAGAGCGCGACCGCCTCGATGCCATTGGCCGCAGCCAAGGCATGGCCGGTCATGGATTTGAGTGAGTTGATCGGAATCTGGGAGGCGCGGGGGCCGAAGACCGATTTGATTGCACCGGTTTCGTTCGCGTCGTTTTGCGGGGTCGAACTCCCGTGCGCGCTGATATGATCGATCTCCGTGGCGGCGCAGTCCGCGTCCTCCAACGCCAGTTTGATACAACGGGCGAGTTCCACCCCGTCCGGCGGAAGGTCGGTCATATGATAAGCATTATTGACCGAGGCGTAGCCGGCCAACTCGGCGTAGATCCGCGCGCCCCTTCCCACCGCGTGATCATAAGACTCAAGAACCAGGATCCCGCAGCCCTCCGCGATAACAAATCCGTCGCGCTCCGCGGTGAACGGACAGGAGGCTTTTTGCGGATGATCCGTTGCTCGGGTGGAAAGCGCCCCCAGCGCCTCGAAAGAGCCCACGGAGAGCGGGCAAAGCGGCGCTTCACTGGCCCCCGCCAGCATGACGTCAGCCCGCCCGCTCCGAATCTGATCGAGGGCAAAGCCGAGCGCATCCAGGCCGGCCGTACAGCCAGTGGAAAGATTGGAAACCGGTCCGGTTGCACCAAAGCCGCGGGCCACCGCCGAGGCGGCGAGACCGAAGTCGAAGTTATCAAAACTCGTTTCGCTGACCCAAGCTGAGTCCACCTCGTGCCGCCCATTGTCCGTCAGCAAGAGGAGATTGTCCTCCATCGAAGCAGCATCGGCGATCGCGCTCGAGATCGATACTCCCACTCGATTCGCCATACTCGGTTTGATCTCAAGTTGGGCATCCGCCAGCGCCATCCGGGCGGCCGCCAAAGCAAATTGAAAGTATCGTCCATGACCGCTCCGCTGGCGCTGGGAGATGCCATAGAGAGCGGGATCAAAATTTTTCACCCGCCCCTGGACGGAGCTCTTGAATCCAAAAGGTTTTCCCCAGTCGTATGTATCAATGCCGGAAATACCGGCGCGGGTGTTGCGCCAAAATTCATCCACCCCCACCCCGTTCGGCGCGATCACGCCCAACCCCGTGACCACTATTCTTTTTTTTCTCATGATCGATTTGTAGATTAAATGAAGAGTTCAGCTTGGTCCTGCACTCGGCTCGCCCGCGGCCCCGGTTTGCCGGCAAAAACAGTTTGCCAGGTTTTCGGCAGCATGAGCTCGGCGATTCTAAAGAAATCGGCCTGCGAGATCTCGAAATGCCCAAAGCGGAATTTATATCCCCAGTTGGTCCGTCCCTTAGTCAGATCCAGCTCCTCCAGGAGAGGTCTGATCTCCACCTCTTCGGAGGGAAAATAGTTTATATCGCGACGAAAAGGAATGAAGTCTTCCGCCATCTTGAACTTATAACTCGTCTGGCCGACCACCTTGCCGATGGCGGTGAACTTCTGGCATTTCTCGACCCCTTTGAATTCGATCACCGGCGAGTAAAACACGATTCCATCTCCCACGCCCATACGATCGAGAGGACCGCGTTTACCGTGGCAGACTTGGCAGAATCCGCCTTTTTCGCCTCGTTTGATATGTTGCCGGGAAACAACGCCGCACCAGTATTTAGTCATGGGAATATAATATTATATTTTTTTGGAGTGAAACTTGGTTTACACCGGCGGTGAACGGTCCGAGCCGTCCACCGCCGATGATCCGCTCAGCTCACCTGGACCAGATTGGCAATATTGCCGACCGACTCGGCGAGTCCGCCCTGCATGTGAGGCCAAATATTCTTTTCGAAAAATTCGGCCTCCTCTTCGTTGATCTCAGCGTGGACTTCGTGCGTGAGTTTTACCTTTCGGCCCAACGGCTCCACTCGGTGAAAATTCCGAATCGAACCAAACGGGAGCACGGCCTCGTCCGAAAACTCCTCGCCTTGGGTCACGGTCTTGAGCGTGACTTCGAGCGGTTCGCCTCCGCGCGGCGTGAGCGAAAACGTATTACCGGCTCTAAAACTACCATTGAGTTTCGATTGCTCGATTCCATGGTCCCACGTGTTCCACGCGCTCACGTCGGTCCAGATCACCCAGATATCGGGGACGGTGGCGTCGACGGTCACGGTTACAGCTGCGATGTATTTATTTTTATTTGGCATTGGCTAGGGTCTCCAGTTGTTCAGGGTTATTTTCCACAGGGAAAAAGGTTTCATGTTTTTCACCCAGCCAGTAGGACCGGGGGTGCGCACCGACATCCACCATCACGCCATTGAGCGACCAGTTCGGCTCATCGAGCGAACGAGTGTCCTCCCAGAAGGCGGGATTGAAAAACTCCAAAATGATATTGGTGTGCCAGATCAATCCAAGCTGGGTCAGCTTCATCCGCTCGTCGTCCAGCTCGATCAGCCCCTTGCGTTCCAGGCGCTCGATCTCTTCCGCGAAGTCCTCGCGGAAATGGGTGCCGAACTTACTATAATAGAATTTGTAATCGATCGAGTAGTAAAGAAGCGCGAAGACCACATAACGCTCCCGCTGGACGCGGTCGGAGAGTTTGTCCGTCACCGTGCTGATCAGGAATTGATCGTTGTTGCAGTGCTCGATGTATTTATCGATGTCGGTTTCCGTGCCCAGCCGATAGCCGTCGAAATAGCTATAAGAACCGGGGCCGACCGCGAGGGTGTCGACATACACTTTCCAGTTCCAGTGATTATACATGTTTTCGTAGCCCGGCTTGCAGAAGTGGTCCACCATGTACATTTCATAGCCCATGCCCTCGGCCAGCTCCAACGCCTCCCGGTACATCGCTTTCACCATGGGTGTCTCTGGGTCGACTGGCTTCGAAACCTTGCCCCGGGAGATGAGCTTGCTCTGGGGGGTGCCGCTGTGGATTCGATAAAGATAGATCGTAAAATGAGGAATATTTAACGCCGCCATCGTCTCGAGGTCGCGCTTCCAGATATCGAGGGTGTGACCGGGCATGTTATAGATCAGGTCGATCTGAATATTGGTCAGGCCCCGGGCCTGGAAGGCCTTGATCACCCGCGCACTGTCTTCGGCCGCGTGGGGCGAACCGATCACCCCGAGGATTTCCGGCTGGAAAGATTGAACCCCGAGACTCAGGCGATTGATCTTGGAGCTCGAAATATAGGCGATCTTCTCCTCGGTGTAGTCGCGGGCATTTCCCTCCAAGGTGAATTTATAGTCATCCGCCACGCGGAAGGACTCGAAGACGGTGTCGACGATTCGCTTGAGATTTTCCGTGCGCAGGATGCTGCCGGTTCCCCCGCCAATATAGATGTCGCGCAGCAGCCCGGTCTTGAACTTGCGATAGCTCGCCCACTTTTTAATATCCTTGATCAGCGCGTTGACGTAGGCGGTTTCCCGATTGTTCTTATCTTCTTCGGGGAGGAGACTGACGAAGTACGGACAGGATTTGCAACGGGTGCGGCAAAAGGGAATCCCGATGTATAAAACGAAATCGCTTCCGTTTTGCTGCATATCGATATGTCGCTCGAGAAAATCACTACCCTCCTGGTTGCGGTGCATGCCTGGCGGATAGAGAATAAACGGCAGGTAACACTTGTTCGGATACGGCTTTAGTTCGAGAAGCGTGTCTGTATTCGTTGTCATATATGGAATCTATCGGTGTTGTTTATTTTGTTTTTTTGGCGATTTTCGGGCGCGCCGAGCGGGCCAGGCGACTTGCCTTGAATTTCCCTTCCGCGGCGTGGAGGAGTGAACCTGGGCTCACTCGGACTTGGATCTAACCTAACCTGGAAAAAGAGAGACGGGAGTAGGTTTCGGAAAACCCTTCAGCGTTATGGTCGAGTGACGGAGTGATTATTTTGAAGAGACTACGGCGAACTCGTTGCCGCTCGGCTCTTGAAAGATGAACCGGCGGCCCCCGGCCGCGCCGACGATGTCCTGGACGATCTTGCCACCATGCTCGGTGATCTTGGACCGAGTTTCTTCGAGGTTGGAGCTATAGATGGAAAGCAGGGCCGCGCCCTCCGACTGTTTCCCGGATTTATCGGACTTGATGAACCCTCCGCCCAGTCGCCCGTCGAAAAAGGTGGTGTAGTTGGAACCTTGATCCGCGAAATTCCAGCCGAAGACCTGCTCGAAAAAAGTCTTGGTCTTCGTCAGGTCCGAAACCTGAAATTCCACGTAGACGAATTTATTGGCGATATCATTGGAGGAGTTCGGCTGGGCCGTCGCCGAGGCGAACAAGGCGAGCAGCAGTCCGAGGGAGACACCGGTGATTTTCATCTTGCTTGATGGATTATATAATAGGGTTTTAGATATGATAAATGGTGATCGCGGCGACTCCGGGATTAATCCGGGCTTTTCCGCCCGCGCCTCCTCGCGGAGGAGGAGATCTTATTATATTCAGTTTTTGTTTTATATTGGTTCATAATAACTGAGGTTAAAATCGGTTGGTTCGTGGCTCTGTCTTTGCTTCCGCTAATCAAGTCGCTCACTTGCGCCGGGGAGAAGCCCCACGACTACATAAATTTTAGTATTTCCCGCCCCGGCCGCGGCCTAGGCTCTCCGGCGGTTACCAGAGGAAAAAGTCCAATTCGTTCTCCAAAAATCCCTGCGCGGGCGGCTGGAAAAGCACGCGCCAGACTTTGGCGTAGGACGACCAGGGCCCGGTGATTTCGGCATCGACCAAAATTCGTGGCTGCCAACCAGCTCCGGTGGAGAGTGCGCCCACTCGACTTAAAAAGCGCTCATGTCCCTCGGGGGTGGAAAAGAAAAGACAACGGCGCTCAAAGAGATTGGCCGGCGATGGCTTACTGGGGTTTCCGGAATGTGCCTTGGCCAAAATGAACTCGTTTCTTCCCAGCTCCACCAGGGCCCGGCGGCAAGCGAGGACGAAGGTTTCCGCCGCGGCATGTCCATAAGCGTAAAATCCGAGGGAGTTTTTTCGAAAGAGGATGACACAGACTCCGCCAGCCGGACTGTCGATTTGGACCGCTTCTACTCCAGCCCACTCGGTGGAGCGGCGACGGGAAGCGACCAGGCCTTTTGACCAGGCAATCAGGCAGCTGCGCTCGGTCGCTTCCATTCTCGCGGCCTTGCGCGCGGGGGTTGACAGCAGTCCGGGAAAAGCCGCCATCCCCGCTGACGTCGGATCCACTTTAAAACCAAACCGGTTGGAGTCTTCTCCGCCAATCGTGCCGTCGTAGGCCCAGCGCTCAAGCGACTCGGAGATCGCCTTGTACCGTGCGACTGCCGGGGTCGAGGCGGTGCCGGTTCCGTCCGCGTCTCCATATAGCCCTAAGCGCTTGGTCGGCCGGAGTCCCCCCTTGAGCCAGGCGTTGGCCTGATAAACCGTGGAGCCGTAGAGGTCCACCGTGGTCCACCCGACCCGAGAGATCGGACCTTCCGGAGCGCAAGCGCGACGAAAGTGGACCGGAGCCAAGTTGACGTGACCGAGCATGGAAAAACCTCAGAAAAAGATTTCGAGGTCGTCTGGGCAGGGACAGGAGGACGTGCAGTTCGCCGCCGCCTCCATGGATTCCGTGCTGTTTCCTTGTTCGTGACAAACCATGTCGAACGAGCTGGCGGCGCGAGCGAGACCGAGAGAGAGCAGCAAAGCTGCGATGATCGAAGAGATGCGAAGCAGGGTTGTTTTCATCGACGCAAATTTCCACGGCGGCCCGGCAATCTTCCACTCACTGGATTACATCATTTTCAGTAATATGTTACTGAAATTTCCGTATCGATGCCCGAGGATTGGCGGCTATGTATGCACTGGAGGCATACATTTTCTCATGATCCGGATCTGCTTTCTGCTCACGCTTGCCGCGCTCTTTTCCCTCGAGGGAAAGGCCGATATCGGCGCCCCAGTCGTCGACGGCTTCGAACGCACCCAATTCGGCTCCCAAGGCCTTGGCTGGTCCACCGCCCAGCTGAAAGACGGCCGCCTGGTTTTCGGCTTCGACGCGATTTCCATTTTCGACGGGGCGCGCTGGAAGACGCAGGAAATTCCTGGAACGTACGCCCTCCGCGGACTCGACGCGGGCCCCGAGGGCCGGATTTGGGTCGGGGGAGTCAACGAAGTGGGCTTCCTCGAACCGGAGGGGGCGGGTTTTCGTTATCACTCGCTTGTCCCCCAGCTCCCTCCCGAGTTGCGGAACCGGCTGGGCGATCTCTGGCATGTGTTTTCCGACGGCCCGGAGCGGGCGGTTTTTGTATCCACAGATTATATACTGCGATGGAACGGGGAAAAATTCGTCACCTTTTTCCTCCCGGGTGCGCCGCGTCTCGCCGCCTGGCGCGATCGCGGCCGCATCTTGATCGGCCACCGCCCGACCGGCGTGCGCGCGATGGGACAGGACGGCCTCGAGGATGTTGTATCTCATTCCCAACTACAAGGAGCGGGCGTGGTCTGGAGCGGCGTGATCGGCGGTCGTTCGGTTTACGCCACCACCTCCGGTTTGCGAGCGATGGAGAACGGCGTCCTCGTTCCGTTTGCCCCCGCGCTGGACGGCTGGATCCAGGAGAACGTGTTGACTTGCGCCACGCCTTTAAGCGACGGCGGCATTGCGCTCGGGACGTTGAAGGGGGGCATCACCTTGCTCGGGGCGGACGGAGCCCTGGTCCGCACCCTCGACATGGGCGAGGAATTCCATGCCGAAGCGGTCCACGCGCTCCTCGAAGACAAGGAGGGCTGGCTCTGGGTGGTCTCGCCCGCTCGCCTCTTTCGCGTCCTTTCCGGCCGGGGGATTTCCATTTTTATCCCTCCCCGCTCCGCGGCCTTTTCCGCTCAGTCGATCGCTCCCTTCGGCGAAGGCGCGATCGTGGCCAGCGAGGCCGATTTGTGGACCACCCTCGACGCGCCTGGTCCGGATAACAAGCGGCTCTCCAAACTTCGCGGGATCCACGAAAGAATGCTCGGATTGTTGAAGGACGGTTCCGGCGTTTTGGTGGCCCACCGCGGCGGGGTCTCACGGGTGCAGCCGGATCGAACGGTGAAGCTGATTCACGCTTTCCCGAGCGACGTCTTCGCGCTCGCGCGGGCTCCAGAGGGAGAGTTGCTCGCCGCCCTCAACCATCGCGTCCTCCTCATTAGCCCATCGGACGTGACGGAGGTCCCCGGCGTGCTTCCGGACATTCCCACCAGTCTGGTCACTCTGGCCAACGGCACCCTGATCGCCGGCACGTGGGCCAAGGGCATCGCTCCGATCGGCCCTTCCCCGGCTGGCCTGACCGAAATCATCAACACCCTCGCGCCACAGACCGGCCCCACCTTCGTCGCCTTGGTCCAAGACAGATTGTTTGCCGCGCGGGGGCGAAACGTAGTCGCGCTTTCACTACAGAATGGAAAGAGCCTGACCGTTCTCCTCCCCGAAGGCG
>Ga0070717_10000134_pt1 | contig 54840 bp, 38 predicted proteins | sample LARL113metaG_FD_71366 | JGI IMG/M metagenome (GOLD analysis project Ga0070717, IMG submission 71366) | Corn, switchgrass and miscanthus rhizosphere microbial communities from Kellogg Biological Station, Michigan, USA - LAR L11-3 metaG | ecosystem: Host-associated > Plants > Roots > Rhizosphere ...
CCTGTGGAGCCGGCCCGGCAACGCAGGGACAGAATTCGGCTTATGGTTTGCTCGAACCCACTCCCAGGCCATTGTACGGGGTGTTCGCGTTGGCAGTGAACGCCCTTTTTTTGTTCCTTCGCATTCAGGTTCATTCACAGGTATTCAGGTTCATTGCTGTCAAACGTGCTGTCACTTCTCAAGTGGGGTAGTGGTACAAACAAGCAGGATATGGTAGATTCTAAAAGTCAATCCGTTTTCAAAAAGAGGAGCCTTTCATGGTCACCATCACCTTTCACTGCCCTCACTGTCAGAGCGACGCTCTGGTGCGCAATGGGCATGCCCCCAATGGCAAGCAGTTGTATCGCTGCCGTGCGTGCGGGCGGTAATCCCGCGAGAACCCGACACCCTATGCTTATCCCCACGCGCGTCGCGAAGAGATCCTGCATGCCTATCAAGAACGCAGCAGTCTGCGTGGCCTCACCCGCACATTCGGGGTCTCTCGTACCACGGTGCTCAGTTGGATCAAAAAAAAGTAGCTCAGCTTCCTCCCTTACGCACCACCCTACTCGTCCCGGATCCGGAGGATCCCACTTCTACGACGTTAGAGCTGGACGAACTGTGGTCGTTTGTGCTCAAAAAAGCGCACGACTCTTAGATTTGGATTGCCCTGTGCCGCAAGACGCGACAGGTGGCCGCTTATGCCGTGGGTGATCGGAGCCGGCAAGACGTGCCAGCGGTTGTGGGAAGCGATTCCGCAGGGGTATCGGCAAGGACACTGCTTCACGGATTTCTGGGCGGCCTATGCGGCGGTGATCGCAGAGCAACAACATACAGCCGTGGGAAATGAGACGGGAGAAACGGCCCACGTGGAGCACTGGAATAACACGCTGCGGCAGCGTCTGGCCCGTTTTGTCCGCATGACATTGTCCTTTTCCAAGTCAGCGGTCATGCTACGCCCGCCTGCTTGCTTCTCTTTCTTCATCGCTACAATACCGATCGGGCCATCCTGCTCAAGTGAGCCACTACCCACTATTGACCCTAATTGTTCAACAGAGACCCTTCAAGCTGTAGTATTAGTGATTTTCAGTTGCCGCGACGTAGAAAAGGTACTGCGCACTGTACTCCACCAGTTCCTGGGTCTGGTCTTGCACTTGTTTGCAGCCAGCTAAAGTAGCTTTACCACCGTCTGTAAACAGCCGTTGAATGTAGGTAACCTTGCTAAACAAGCCATTGCCTGTGGTCGATTTGGCAGGAAGCAATAGCCAGTCAACGCCATCGGGGTCTGGAGCTGTAACATGTTTCGCGTTTGCGGCATCACCCACGACGATACTGCCGTCCGTGGCTTGCCAGCTGGGTCCCTTGAAGTGAATAGCAACAAGATCGCCCTCATCCCTGTCGCCTGTAAGCAGGATCGCATGCGGCGTCGCTTTGGGGGGATCAACAAATGGACAGTTGTAAATTTGCACGCCTTTGCCGTATGCTCGCAGGAGCAAAACATTTCCGTCCGGTACTTTCAGAACGTCGGGGATACCCTGGGGGTCAATAAAAGAATTGTGAAGTTTCTCAGGCATAGATTCCCTCCTTTGCTCTGAGTAGTATTGATTATCACTACGGTAACCAATTTCCATTCTGATAGACGCTTGCTCTGGGAGATTTTGGTAGAGCAGATTTGACGCCCATGCTGTTAATTCTTCTTGGTTTTGGTCTTCTTGATCCCCATCTGCTGTAGCCGTCTCTTTTTGGCTAAACATCTCCTCTGGACTTGTCTCAAGAGACGCCGTCCTGCCAGGATAAGTTCCCTCCTTCCTGCTCTAAAGCATCAGACGGTGTTGAAAGAGGTAAATTCGAGGTGCTACTTGCATTATCCAACCTATTCCCACTTTGCTTGGTAGTGTGTGTCAGTTCGTGTGCCAGCAATTGCTTTCCCACTATTGTGTCTAGTACAGCCTTGCAGAAATTGCCTGGGAGTCTAGGAGCTAGCAGGAGGCCCTTCGTACGTCCAGTGAAAGGCTCCGTTGGAAGTCTAGTTGTAGTAGGCCAGGTAGCTAAATGCTTCCAGGTAAAGTATGCGGAGATGTGATACCATAAGGGGGAGACATGTGGAAGAGTGAAGAAAGGAAGGAAGAGATGACAGCTCCCATAACTCTGCGACCATTGGACGAACAAAGCCTGATCGACCTGCGCCGTCGCTACGATGAAACCTCCGACGCCGAAACGCGCACTCGCTATCAGATGCTCTTGCTCTCAGCGAAGGGTCAGACCTCAACCCAGATCGCTCAGACCGTGCTGCGGAGCCAGGATACAGTGGTACGTGTACTCAAACGGTTCATCACGGGCGGAGTAGAGGCGATCCCGCGGCGCACCGCCCCAGGCCGAGAGCGAACGGTCACGGAGGCCTGGGAAGCCGAACTGCTGCGAGTGATCGAGTTGGATCCCCATGAAGTCGGACAGGATACCGCCAACTGGACCACCGAGCGGCTCGCCGAGTATCTGGGCCAGCACACGGGCATTCAGGTCACCGAAGAGACGGTGCGCGTGTACTTACATGCTCATGACTACGTTTGCAAGCGGCCGACTTGGACGCTGAGACGCAAGGCCGAAGTACAAGCCCATTACGTGGGAAACGCCTCAGGGTAGAGGTTCTGTTAGCGGGCGCCACAGCACCCGATCCTCTACCCGTGCATGACCTGGTCGAGGCTGATCTGTGGGATCAGCTTCCCGCCGATGTGCCAGAGTTGCTCGCACTACTGCCACGCGCTGACCTCTATCTGCAAGATGAGATGCAGGTGGCCTTTCACCCGACCCTCACGCGCCTCTGGTGTCGCAAAGGTCGACGAGGGCAACGGCTGGTCGAGGCTCCTGGAGATAATCGTAAGGTCTACGGCTTTGGTCTGGTGGACTGGCGTGATGGCTGATTCGATGGCCGGGTTGCTCCGGGACGCACGGCTGATGTGTTCTGTGAGCAAGTGCGTGCCGCTGTGGCTCGTTCCAAGCAGTGTGGACGGGTGGCCATCGTCATTGCCGATAATCTCAAGACCCACACGGCGGCTGGCTCGCTGCTCGTACGTAGCTTGCTCAGCGAATTCAAAGAGCATTTGTATCTGGTGTACACCCCCGCCTATGATCCGGATGCTAACCGCATCGAATGGCTCTGGCGCGTCTCGCGACGAGTCGTGACCCATAATCATCATCGCGACACGTTCGAGCTGCTGCTCACGGATGTCGAGAAGCATTTTCAGGCATTGGCTCGGACTCCTGCGGAGATCCTTCGTCATATCGGCAGTCCCTTTGCCCCGGACAAAGGTCAGGATGCTCCTCTCTCACTCGCTCAGGCCGCATAAGCATTTTGGTGGTCAGAGGATGGCACCTGACACGCGGCTAAGAGCCTCGTGCTGCTCGGGCTCAGACTCTTGGATGTGCAGGGATATTGCTCGCCACCCGGAAGACCGGAAAGGCCGTGGCAACCTGTTCGAATTCCGCCAGTGGGGCATCCTTGTTCACGGGCACATGGGGACGCGCTCCCGGGGCGCGCTGCAGGTACGTTCTCAAGATGGGGGCACGCGCATCTGGGGGAACCTCTTCGAGGCGGACCTCCTCACGACCGCCGCTGCGGAGCACCGCTTTTCCCCCGGCGGCACGGACATTGTGGACCCACTGCACGTGCTCGCCGAGCATCGACACCAGGTACCGCTGTCCATCGACGACAGCCACTACCACCGGCAGCGAGACCGTCCGCCCGGACTTGCGTCCGGTCACTTCCAAGGTCACCAGATAGTTGGATGCGACGCCCCAGGAGGCGACAACAGCCCACGCGCTATTGAGCATCCGCGCGATCCAGTTGGGTCGCTGCCCACGGTACAACCATTGTTTGCCACGGTACAACCATTGTTTGAAGTCGCTTCGCATCAATTTCTCACCTTTCGGTTCACTATTTCGAGACTCTTCCATCCCGGTGTGGCAGAGCGCGAGCCCTCTATCGGCTCCAGCACAAAGATAAGCCGTTGCCCACCCCTGTCGTAGAACGTCTGATAAGCTGGCCACACTGCCACCAGCTGCGGCCAGTAGCGATCAACCTCCGCTTGACTGGCGTCGCGTGCCTGGTAGATACCGCTCACCCTCCCGATCTGCACCTGAGCCGTCGGATTGGCGCGCAGGTTCAACGTCCAGGGGTTGGGGCGCTCAAAGCCCGGGTTGACGTTGCACACCACGAGTCGTTCACCTTCACGAAGATAGAAGACGGGAGTCGTGCGCTCCCTCCCGGTGCGGCGTCCGGTAGTCGTCAGCAGCAGCAGCGGGCCGAGAGGTTTCCCTATGGCAACGCGCCGACCGGAAGTCGCTTGATAGAGCCAGCGGTCAAGAGGTGAGGCCACATGCTTGATGACCCACGTGCCTAACCGGGTCGCCCCAAGTCGTTGAAGCAGAGCGAGTCCTGCGCTGTGGTGTACCTGCATTGGTTCCTTCTCCACATGAGAGTTTTGTTTCATCAGATGCCCTCTGATGTTTTTATCTTGGACATGACATTGCTTCTGATTATTGAACCATCCAGACCTATTGCAGGATGGTTTCTCTATTCTCTTCGAGGAGAATGTACCACGCGTCTATCACAGCGGTATCACAGTTGTCAGCGTTTGTCTCTCATGCTCATCACAAGATGCTTGTGGTCGCCCGCTGTGTGCAGACGACCCGCGTGGAGCGGAGCATGAGACGATGCAGGCAACTGCAAAGGGTCGCCCAGACGCGAAAACCTCCTGGCTTTCTGCAGCGAATGTGTGCTGCGAGAGAGAACGTTGCGACCGAACTCATACTCGGTTTTGAATGGCCTCGCCGCAGCATCATCTTGGAAGCATTTAGCTATAGAGGGTGTATCTAGTTTCTCTGCAAAAAGCTGTGTATAAAGACTGGTAAAAATGGCAATGGATGTGTTATCATTGGATAGGAAATTCAAAAGCATCAATTCAGTGTAAAACATTAGAATAAGCGTGCAGAGAAGATCAACGCGTATTCTGATCCTCGAAAAGATCATCATGAGAACGTTCATCATCTAGTGGCTAATATGGATGACATTTCTGGGGTATACATCCTGAGGAATGTGTCAGAGTATTAAGTAAGGTAGGTTATTTTTGAGTGTATCAAATCTAGATGATGGCGCTGGGACCGGCTTCCACCCTCTAGGATTATCTCGGAGAGATAGATGGATTCATCATTTTCATCTAAAGAGATTCATGCAGTTGCATCTGGGGCAGACTCCCTCATCTCCTTGCTCGAGCGCGGAATTGACTACACCCGGCAGGGAGCTTACATCGAAGGAGCAGCCTTCTTTACGCTCGCTCGCGACCAGCTTACTCCTGGTCAGGAGTATTTTACTGGAGTGCTCGATGCGTTTTTGCGTAGTCAAGCAAGTTATTGGCAGGCGGACCAATCGCTCCACCTGGCGAGCAAGCGCTTTGTTGAGGCTGATAACGAGCGTCAAACTCAACTGTTTGCCCTCGAAAAGCTGCTTTCGTCTTTAAGTAAAGAGACCAATAGAATACTACAAGCTCATGCAATAGCCCAGCCGCCTGAAACCTCGAAGGGACATCAATCACAACAACCGCATCAGTCACTGCAGTTGATCCGCGTCGGCTCCAATCACTTCAACGACTCCAGCGGCGGAATGTCGCCACCACAACTACCCCTCAAAGACGAAGATGCCCTCCCAAACCTGTACATTACCTGCTTCGGGCGTTTTGAGGTAAAGCGTCTCGATCAGCCGATTGTGCTTTGTCACAGCCGCCATGGACAGGCAATTTTACGTTACCTGGTGGCGCAAACGGGATACCGGGTACCTGTAGATAAGCTTATGGATGTGCTGTGGGCCCAGGATACGCCAGAAATGGCCCGTCGTAAATTACAGGTAGCGGTTAGCGCGGTGCGTCGTTCTCTCAACAATGGTTACCACTGTGGTCTGGGTGAGGGCTACATTCTCTGTAAGGACGGGGTTTACCAGTTTAACCCATTAGTTACGATCCGAACTGATGTGGACGAGTTCCTGTCCTTGTGGCAAGCTGGGCGACAGAGCGGTGAAAGCGAGTCGGCGGCCCTCTATGAAAGAGCCTGCAATTTGTGTAGCGGTCCATTTTTAGTTGAGGATATGTATGCCGATTGGTCGTTCATTCAGCGAGAGCAACTGAAACAAATCTATTTTACGATGTGTCGTTTTCTCGCTGGATACTACCTGAAGATTCGGCGCTATGAGGACGCCGTAAAGTGGGCCGGCGCTATTCTCAGAGAAGACCACTGCGATGAGGCTGCGCATCGGCAACTCATTCTGATATACGTTGCCCAAGGATGTCGATCTGAGGCGCTGCAACAGTATTATCGCTGCGAACACATCCTATCCAAAGAGCTGGGTGTATCGCCCATGCCCGAAACGATGAACTTATTACAGACTATACTGACCTCCGCTGACTCACCCTCGCATGAATATCCCCATTGAGTGAAACGAAAATAGAGCGAAAATAGAGCGAAAATAGAGCACCTCATGGTAATCTCTACTGAGAAGGTGTCCCCTAAGCATGGAAAGGCACAGAAATGATAACTCCTGTCCTCTTGTTAACAAGCTCTACCACATTATCCTGGCAACCAGATAATGAGCGGTGAGACGTTCTCCGTCATTGTGTGGCTCCAGCACGATCAATTGACGAACGCTACTCAGTTGAAGGTAGTACGAGTTGATACGAGTGAAGAAGTAAACCTGAGCGATGGCAGCTTTCTTCTGCGCATATCGCGAGATGAAAATGCATTGATAGAGCGCTGCCTGATACGTCACATCGCTAGTGGTCGGGAAGCCTACGTGCAAGGAGGCTCGAACTTGCGTGCTTTTGTAAGGGCTTGTCTGGTGAACAAAGGAGGAGCCGAGCGTCGTGCTACAAACACGCCTGAAGGGTGAGTTAGGATCGCTCAGAAACGACGAGGAGAAAATGAATACCTGCAACGAAATTGTGAAGATGATCTGAGAACGGAGGATTGCTCATGCCAGTTCAACCTACCTATCCAGGCGTGTACATCGAAGAGATTCCAAGTGGTGTACATACCATAACCGGGGTAGCTACTTCAATCACCGCCTTCATCGGACGCTCCTTGCGTGGGCCGGTGAACCAGGCAACCACTATTGAAAGTTATGCCGACTTTGAGCGCATTTATGGCGGGCTATGGGTGGAAAGCACCCTGGGACACGCCGTTCAAGATTTCTATCTCAACGGCGGCAGCCAGGCAGTCATTATACGACTCTTCTCCCCGACGGACGCCGACCTGAAAGCCGCCCACGACACTGCGCAAGCTGTCCTCGGCGCAGTAGATACGACAAAGCCATCTACCCCAGCGAGCCTCGCGGCAGCAATGCGCCAGGTGGCTGATAACAGCGCGCAGACGAAAGCTAGCCTGGACGCCGGGAACGCCGTTGCCTCAGCAGCGGAAGCTGAGTCACAGAGGCCAACTATTGCTGGTGTCACCGCAGCAGCAAAAGCTGCCTCCGATACGATCCATGCTACAACAAAGGCCGTAGTTAATGCGACGGATACGACATCTCCTTCAACTCCTCAATCTCTCTCGGGCGCTATGCGCGCGCAAGCAACCACCTACACTGCGGACCCGGCTAAAATAGTCGCGGATCTCGTTGCCAAAGCTGCGGAGGCGGCAGCCAAAAAAGCCAACGCCACAACGAGTGATGTGCAGGCCGCCGCACAGGGCGCTGCCGATGCGATGAATACAGTAGCGGACAATGTAGCGAAGGCGACCGACACAAGCGCGCAGGCCACTCCACAAACCGTCGCCGCCGCCATGCGCACCGAGGCCACTAAATCTACAGCGGACCCGGCCAAAACAGCAGCAGACTTCGTTGCCAAAGCCGCGGAGCAGGAAGCGAACTACCAGCCTACGCTGGCTTCCGTCAAGCAAGCCGCGCAGGCAGCTGCCGATGGGGTCGATACATCCGCCCCCATCACAAGAGCCAAATTATCGGTGGGCGGGCTAGACCTTGTTGCAGCCAATCAAGGTTCCTGGGGAGCGAACCTGCAAGTGATCATGGACACCAACCATCTTTCAAAAGATGTGGCGGATGCCATAGGTATACCACTGACTCAGCTCTTCAATATCACTGTCACCGATACCTCTACCGGCGGGCGTGCAGAACGATTTCCTACTGTTACCGTCGTAGATCATCCCCGCCGTATTGACAGAGTACTGGCCGCCGAGTCGCAACTTATTCGCTGGGGACGTTTTGACGATACTACTGGTCTGCCTGTTCCTCCTACAGACAAGGATATGCCTGTGTTCCCGGCGTCGAACATGCTGAGCGACGATGTAACTGCAAAGGAACTGGCTCTGGCCGCCGCAAAGAAGAAACTCAGGGATGACAGGAATCTCGGTAAAGACAAAGCCACCCTGGATGCGGATAAGGCAGCTATAACTACAGCCCAAACGGATTTGGATAACGCAAGGAAGCCTCTGGCATTGATTTCGGATGGTAACGCGCTCACCGAGAATGAATTTACAGGACCGGGTACCGCGGAGAGCAAATGGGGCCTTTTTGCCCTGGAACAGGTTGATCTGTTTAACCTGCTGTGCATCCCTCCATACCGTATAGACAGTGCGGCTGACATTAACGTTGACCCCGAACTCATCGCAGTCGCAACAGCCTATTGTGAGCAGCGCCGGGCATTGCTGCTGGTAGATGCGCCTAGCACCTGGAGAGATAAGGATACGGCCAGGCAGGAGTTCACCGATGCAACCAATGATGTTATTGGCACCCGCAGCAAGAACGCAGCGCTCTTCTTCCCACGCCTGCTGAAGCCCAATCCTCTGCGCAACAATCAAATGGAAGAGTTCGCTCCCAGCGGAACGGTGGCAGGCATCTTTGCGCGCACCGACGCGCAGCGCGGCGTCTGGAAAGCGCCTGCAGGGTTAGATGCCAGCCTGGTAGGTGTGCCACAACTCACGGTAAACCTGACCGACGCGGAAAACGGCGAGTTGAACCCTCTGGGCATCAACTGCCTGCGCGCCTTCCCGATCTATGGGCGCGTTGTCTGGGGCTCGCGCACACTGCGCGGCGCGGATGCCTTCGCCGATGAATATAAATACATTCCGGTGCGCCGCACGGCCCTCTTCATTGAAGAAAGTCTCTATCGCGGCACAAAATGGGTGGTCTTCGAGCCGAACGACGAGCCTCTTTGGGCGCAGATACGCCTCAACGTCGGCGCCTTTATGCACAACCTCTTCCGCCAGGGAGCCTTCCAGGGCCAGACGCCACGCGATGCCTACCTTGTCAAGTGCGATCACGAGACGACCACACAGAACGACATCAACCTCGGCATCGTCAATATCCTGGTCGCCTTCGCGCCCCTCAAACCTGCGGAATTCGTCATCATTCAGATTCAGCAATTGGCTGGTCAGATTCAGGTCTAAGGAGGATAGCAACCTATGGCTCAATTTAGCGTCAATAAAGACCGTTTCGATCCCTACAAAAACTTCAAATTCCGCGTCAAGTGGGATGGCAGATATGTCGCTGGGGTGAGTAAGGTCGGTGCGCTCAAACGCACCACCGAGGTGGTGAAACACCGCGAGGGTGGAGACCCCAGCAGCAGCCGCAAATCACCTGGGCGCACCGAGTACGATGCGATTACCCTGGAGCGGGGCGTTACCCACGATAAAGAATTTGAGCAGTGGGCGAATAAAGTCTGGCAATATGGAGTGGCTCTGGGTCAGGAAGTCTCGCTCAGAGACTTTCGCAAGGATATCACCCTTGAAGTGTATAACGAGGCGGGTCAATTAGCCATCTCTTATAACATCTATCGCTGCTGGGTCTCTGAATTTCAGGCGGTACCCGATTTCGATGCCAACGCCAACGCCGTAGCCATCCAGCATATCAAGCTGGAAAACGAGGGGTGGAAGCGCGAAGATGAGACACAGGAACCAAGCGAACCATCATTTACTGTGCCATCCTAAACGAAACGGTGATAAAGGGTTATGCGCAGGTTAACCGGACAAGAAATTGTGCGTATCTGGGAGGTCGGCCTGGGACAGCATCCCCTGGATCAGGCCATGACGATGCTCATGTCGGCCTACCCGGAAGCTTCACGCGACACGCTGGCATTGTTGAGCATCGGTCAGCGCGATGCCTGCCTGTTCGCAGTACGTGAACAGATGTTCGGCTCTCGTCTGAGCAGCCTGGCTGTCTGCCCAACCTGCCAGGAGCAGATCGAGTTCGTTCTGAATATGGCAGATATGCGCATCACTCCCAGCATTGAACCGACCGGTGATGTATTCACGCTGACCACAGACGAGGGTGAACTACATTTTCGCCTGCCCAACAGCCTGGATCTTGCAGCTATTGTCGGCAGTAATGACCTGGTGACTGCTCGTAACAAATTAGTGCAACGTTGTGTCTTACAGACCAATCGAGATGGCAGCGATGTAGCAGTGGAGACGCTCCCAGAGGCGCTTATCGTCACGCTGGCAACACACATGGATACCTGCGATCCACTGGCCGCGATAGAAATCCCGCTCGAATGCCCTGTTTGTAACTATCAATGGCAAATCCTTTTTGATATCGTATCGTTTTTCTGGACGGAGATCACGGCGCAGGCCAAACGCCTACTGCACGAGGTGCATACGCTGGCCTCACTCTATGGCTGGTGCGAGGCAGATATCCTTTCGATGAGTTCCGTCCGGCGGCAGTTCTACCTGGAAATGGTGACGTGATGACTGACTTCCTGACCAGAATAGCAGAACGCACACTGGTAGTAGCTCCTGTAGCGCAGCCCATCATTGCTCCCTTATTCGCTCCTGGGCCAGCTATCCCTGCTTCAGCGCCAGCATCACTTGAAATCGATGAGATGCAGGAAGCACCTCTGCCTGTGCAGAAAGCTCGCCCGTCAATTCCACGGCCAGTTCCTCTATCTCCAATCACCCGAACAGATGAGGAGCCAACCATCGCATCAGGGCAACCTTCACCCAGAACGATTGGCAAGCCAATTTCAACACAAGCGAGCAAGCTACTATCCTCGCAGCAGGAAGAACAGATAACGCACGTTGCAGATACCAGAACAATTTCAGAAAACATTACACCTGCCTCTCCTGCCAGATATTCCCTACACGAGACAAGCATCCGCTCGAACCTGGTGAACGAACCCGTGCCACCTGCACCCATTGCCAGCATTCCGCCATCGCCAATAGAGGAAATAAAAGAAGTTCCGGCTACGAGCGCCAGACATGTGCCCGTCGATCAACAGCCAGTAAGCAGGCTAATTGACACACAAGCCACACCTCTGGAAACACATGAAAATATACCGGTAACGCCCTCCGATGAGCATAACGGAGAGAAGCGAACGGTACCACCTGCACAATCGGTGAATACACCACCTGGGAGCGTTCGCATTGATTATGTACCTCTGGCATCTGAACCACACTTTGCTTCGCCCCAGGTGCTTATACAGGAGGTGACAGAAATCAGAGAGGTACAGGGCATCGTATCAGAACAACAGGATACATCCTCTCATGAAACTACGAGCAAGCCGATGCAGCGCTTGCCTGAAACTACTTCCTTATCAAAAAGAGGGAGTACACCACCAGGAGAGCAAGGGTTGCTTGTACCGCATGAACCAGGCAGATCAGATCGGCAGGAACCACAGAGCGTAGGTCAACAACAAGTAACAGATCTGACAATTTCCTATGAACACAAAACCGCTTTACCAGGCAAACAGACCATTACGACTCTGGAACAACATATCGAAAGACCTTCAGAGCAACATCCAATGGACGTAACCGAGCCGTCAGCAACAACACCCACGATTCGCGTGACCATTGGTCGTATCGATGTGCGAGCGGTAACGTCTTCAGAGGCAACCACGCGCCCGAAACCAACAAGGGCAGCCCCCAGAATTACCCTGGAGGACTATGCCAGGCAGAACAAACGGGGAGGAGGATGAGTAGATGAGTAACTACCTGGCCATCGCCACCGCGACGGAAACCTTGAGAACACTCCTGAACGACGTCGCCGGGCAGGATGTACCGGGCGTCCAGGTCAAGACTACGCGGCCTGATGTGCTGGTCAGTAAGGATCAGCCCACCGAAATCAACATCTACCTGTACCAGGTCACCCCCAACGCGGCCTATCGCAATAGCGATCTGCCCACGCGCCGCGCCGATGGGACTGTGCTGCAGCGCCCCATGGCCTCTCTTGACCTGCACTACATGATCAGCTTTTATGGCAACGAAAATGAACTGGAGCCGCAGCGCCTGCTCGGTAGTGTAGTACGCACCATGCACGCACAGCCATTTTTAACGCGCGAAAAGATTCGCCAGACCGTCTTGAACAACCCCGGCTTTCTGGGAGGGTCCAACCTTGCAGAACAGGTGGAACTGGTCAAATTCTCACCGCTGCATCTTTCACTTGAGGAATTCTCTAAAATCTGGTCAATCTTTTACCAGATACCCTATGTGCTCTCGGTGGCCTATCTGGCCAGCGTCGTCCTGATCGAGGAGGAGATCTCAACGCAAAACGCCCTGCCCGTCTTAACGCGCAATGTCTACGCGGAGCCATTTCACCAGCCTGTGGTTGAGCAAATTGTGGCGCAGCCGGACGCCAAACAGACTGGCGTGGCGAACACGCCAACTATTCCTATCACGCTGAGCAATACCCTGCTTATCCAGGGCCAGCGCCTACAGGGCGGCCCAGGGACGCTCGTACAAATTGATGGAATGGAAATAGTGCCAATCAACGTCACTGATACCCAAATCACATTACCACTCTCCACAACCAGCGGAATACGCCTTCGAGATGGCGCGAACGTCATGCTTGTCGATGGCCTGCGCGCAGGTGTGCAAGGGCTGCAAGTGATTCATCGCAGGCAGATGGGAGTTGATAAGGTCAACGACGAACTGAACTGGCATCGCGGCGTCGAATCAAACGTGGCGGCATTCGTGCTGCATCCAACCATCACGCAGCCTGTTACTGCTGCCGCTGGTGTCGTCACTGTGAAGTTACAGCCAGTCGTCAGCAGGCCGCAGCGCGTGGTTCTGCTCCTGAACGAATTTAGCGCAACGCCACGCCAGCCAGGTGCTCCTCCCTCGCGCGCCTATAGTTTCGTAGCCAAACCATTGGATCAGACCTGGAAAGACACAAATGGCCAGGTAGTACCCAACAACGACCCGAGCAAGTTTTCGGATAATGACACAACGGACACGATTGCGTTCTCTATTACGGGCGTCGCGCCAGGGCCCTATCTGGTACGAGTGCATGTAGACGGCGCGGAAAGCGTACTCGATGCGGATACCAATCCGCAAAGTCCAACATTCAACAGGTTTATCAGCCCACAGGTAACAATTTGATGAAAGCGACGGACACGATGGACAAAGCCACAAGCAACAACTGGCATGAGGCAAACCAACGCTATCTCTCGGCAGCGTTAGCCACCGTGCGCCATACATTAGAGGAATACGCCACCAATGCAGGTATACAATTCACTGCGTCCAAACCCACACCCGATACCACCAACACACCCGAAGCGCAGATCCCCGACGTGAACAGCATGCCCACGCCTGCCGCCCTGGACGTGCTTTGCAATGTCTTCCACCTCTCACCCTTTGAACGCGACATCCTGCTCCTCTGCGCCGGGATAGAACTGGATGCCACATTCCCAACATTATGCGCAGCCGCGCAGGGCGATGCACAGCGCGCCTACCCAACATTCAGTCTCGCGCTTGCCGCCCTGTCCGAGCCACACTGGAGCGCACTGGCCCCACATGCGCCGCTGCGACGCTGGCGATTGATCGATGTGAACACCAACAACGGACTGACCGCCAGTCCCCTGCGCATAGACGAGCGCATCTTACACTACCTGGCAGGCATACAACACCTGGACGAGCGGCTGGTCGGCATGATCGAACCAATCCATGCCGGGGACCAGCTTGTACCATCACATCAAGCGCTGGCAGAACGGCTGGTAAAGCTCTGGACCCAGGCCGCAGGTGATGCGCTACTGCCCGTCGCCCAGTTATGCGGTGGTGAGACTGCGAGCAAACGTGCCATCGCTGCGGCGGCCTGTGAGTCGCTAGAGTTAAACCTGTGCGCGATCTCAGCCTACGCCTTTCCATCCAGCCCGGCAGAGTTTGAGGCCCTCATCCGCCTCTGGGAACGCGAAGCCATCTTGAGCGGCAGCGCGTTATTGCTGGATTGCGATGATGTCGATACGAGCGATACAGCCCGCGAAAGAGCTATCACCCACCTGGTCGAAACAGTCAACAGTGTACTGATTGTAAGCAGCCGCGAACGAAGGCGCACGCTGCAGCGCCCCATGATCTCCCTGGATGTGTATAAACCAACCGCGCGCGAGCAGCACAGCGCCTGGCAAAGCGCACTGGGTACGGCTGCGCACAGCTTGAATGGCAGGGTGGAGACCCTGGTCTCCCAGTTCAGCCTGAATACAGCGACCATTTCTATGGCCAGCGCCGCGGCATTGGGAGAGCTTCCACACTCCCAGGAGGCTGACGAAATCACAAGCGACGAGCTGCAGACGCTGCTGTGGGATGCCTGCCGCATGCAATCTCGCCCGCGCCTGGACGACCTGGCGCAGCGTCTTGAGCCAGCCGCCAGCTGGGATGACCTGGTATTGCCAGAACTCCAATGCCAGGTGCTGCGCGACATCGCAGTCCACGTCAAACAGCGCGCCACCGTCTACGAAACGTGGGGCTTCGCCTCCAAAGGCGCGCGCGGACTGGGCATCAGCGCACTATTCGCTGGTGTGAGCGGCACCGGTAAAACCATGGCAGCCGAGGTACTCGCCAACGAATTACGACTCGACCTCTATCGCATCGATCTGAGCCAGGTGGTCAGCAAATACATCGGTGAAACAGAAAAAAACCTGCGGCGCGTCTTCGATGCCGCCGAAGAGGGCGGTACCATCCTGCTCTTCGACGAGGCCGACGCGCTCTTCGGCAAACGCAGCGAGGTCAAGGACAGTCACGACCGCTACGCCAACATCGAGGTCAGCTACCTGTTGCAGCGCATGGAGGCCTATCGCGGCCTGGCCATCCTGACCACCAATCTGAAAAACGCGCTGGACACCGCCTTTCTGCGCCGCATCCGCTTCATCGTGCAATTCCCATTCCCGGATGCGGCGCAGCGCGCCGAGATCTGGCGACGTATCTTCCCATCCAACACCCCTACCGAGGGCCTGGATATCTCACGCTTAGCGCGACTCAACATCACCGGCGGCAACATCCGCAACATCGCGCTCAATGCCGCCTTCCTCGCCGCCGACGCAGGCGAACCCGTACGCATGAAGCACATGCTGCGCGCCGCCCGCAGCGAGTACACTAAACTAGAAAAAGCCCTCACCGAAGCCGAGATTGGAGGTTGGGTATGAAACCGAGACCATACAATATCGAACTGCATATCGAAGAGTTGGTACTGCACGGATTCTCGCCCAATGACCGCCACGCTATCGGTGAAGCTGTGCAAAGGGAGTTGACAAGGCTGTTTGTGGAGCAGGGGGTACATGGGTCGCTGGGTCGAGGTTTTGAGGCTGATAGGGTGGATGGAGGGGCATTTAATGTGAAGTCGGGGACTAAAGCGGAGGGAATTGGGGGACAGGTGGCGCAATCGGTGTATAGCGGTTTGGAACAAGAACAGAGAGCAAGACCACAAAGCAACGAAAGGAGATAAGTTTATGCCAGCGAAAAGTAATGCAGGTAAAAGATCGACTCGTGTAGTGAGTGAAGAGGTATTCAGACAAGTCTACGATTCACCCCATTCACTGCCCGGCAAAGAAAAATGGGTGACGAGCCACGAAGATGTCCGAACCATTGAACATCTTCTGGGGATGGCTTCAAAGACCATCGGAGCACCTCTATGGGTCAGCGGCGATACCAGGTATTGCCCGACATGCGGTCGAGAAACGAACTGGCTGGATATCGTCGCTTCTGCCCTGACTCAGGTTCATAATAAAGACCTGCTGATTAAAGTGATTTTAGGAGATAAAAAGTATGTGAATGTAGAAGCTCCACATGCTATCGCTGACCTATTCTGCCACCAGTGCAAAAGCCCGATTATAGACTTGCGCAGCTTCAAGTGCCACAACTGGGCCTACGCTCGCCAGGCGCTGCTCGAAGTGCTGGAACGAGTACGGGCTGAGGAATCTCGCTTGAACGAACAAGCCTGACCAGAGAACGTTGTCCGAGAGGAAGAGCAATGAGCAGCCATTCTGTAGCAGCACAGCAACAACAGAGAGCGCCCCTTTCCTTTACACCTTTGCATACAAATTTGTTGCAGCGCAAATGCGCCTGTGGTGGAACACCAGGTGTAGATGGTGAATGTGCTGAGTGCCGCAAGAAGCGGCTGAGTATGCAGCGACGTGCGGCTAACCTTACAGCTCCTACTGGCCCCTCTACCACCGTACCATCGATTGTACACGAGGTATTAGGCTCGCCGGGGCAATCGCTTGATGCCAGGACACGAACATATATGGAGCCACGATTTGGACACGATTTTAGCCATGTGAGAGTACATACGGATGCAAGGGCGGCAGAATCGGCGCGGGCCGTGAATGCTCTAGCATATACAGTGGGAAGGGACGTGGTGTTTGGGGCAGAGCAGTATGCCCCGCAGAAAAGTTTAGGGAAGAGGTTGCTAGCGCATGAGTTAACGCACGTGGTACAACAGAGTAGAGGCTCGATTTCGAGTAGTGGGGCTGTATCTGAAGATCTAGCAGAGCGAGAAGCAGAGCATAATGCTCATATTGCAGAAACGAACGAAAGATTAACATTCGCTGCACTGCCGCCCGTCCCTGCATATGCTCGAGGCGAAGCCACAGTTGGGGTTGGAATAACGCCATCCACATCTACTGGACCGAAAGCGTGTACCTCTGATCAGGGAATCAAGACAATTGCTCCAGCACTGAAAGAAGCCTTGAAATTGCTTTGGGAAACTACTTCTCGTCTTAAGGCCTATATTTCTGCCGGGAGTGCTAAGGATATGAAAGCTGAAGCTACTAAAACCATTCTTAATGCATTGAACCATCACTTCAGAGCAACAGACAATGGTACAGCTCAGCATGTTCTAGACCGCCTGACTGCTATCAAGGATTTCATCGAAGATCAGGAACCACTAACTATTCAATGTCCTAAAAAGGAAGAAGATGAAACTTGTAGCACAAATACAGCCGCCTATGTCACAGATAAAGATAGTACTATTATATTTTGTCCTCATTTTTTTGAGATGCAGGAAGAGCAACGTGCTGTGACGATTATCCATGAAACTGCACATATCCTGGTGGGTGGTGACAAGATCAGAGATAGAGGATATATTCACGAACGAGTCTATCCCCTCCTGAGTACGGCTGAGTCTCTTACGAACGCCGAATCCTATGGTCACTTTGTTCTAGAGCTTGGGGCTGGTCAGGTACAGAAGCTAAGAACAGATATTGATCCTCAATTGGGCTGCCGTGAGCCATCGGGGCGTGATTGGTCAGGCCCGATTACCAATGCCGTAGCACGTGCGCACGTTTGGAATCGCGTTGCAGTACTGAAAAACAAAGGAAGGAGTCTTGATCAACCTGCGAATAAATTTTTACAAGATGCTCAAAAGGTCTATGAGAAGGTTGACGCTGCTCTTAGCAATCCAGTCGAGTTTAAGTGTGATCTAAAGGGTGGAGGTAAGTGTGCTACGAACGTGTATTGGTATCGTGGTTTCCTAGATTCTAATTTGCATATTTGCCCGCCCTGGATAAATACAAGCAAAGAAGATGATCGGGTTCAGTCTCTGCTAGAAGGACTCTTTGATCTCTTTGGTGAGGTACATGACCGCAGGCTTCAACGGGGTTATGCGCGTAATGCTAAGTTTTATGCTCTGGGTTATCTACCTAAGCCGAAGGAAACTTCTGAGGAGAGTTCGAAATAGATCCAACGGAGGATGTTTATATGAGCCTACAATCGCAAGCTCAGACGCAAGTTGTATCGAAACTTCAGTCATCTTCTATACCAATGCGAGCAAGGCTTTTACAGCGCAAATGCGCCTGCGGCGGCACTCCCGGTGTAGACGGAGAATGTGAAGAGTGCCGCAATAAGCGACTGAGTTCGCAACGACAAGCTTCACAAGTGACCTTACAAACTAAATTGACAGTAAACAAGCCAGGGGACAGATACGAGAAGGAAGCCGACCAGGTGGCAGAGCAAGTAATGCGAATGCCAGCACCCGAACAAGTATCAGAAGGTTCTGGACAAACGGAAGGCGCTCACATCCAGTATTTGCATACAGATCGTCAGAAAATCCATCGGCAACCAGAAAAAGAGGATGAGGATGAAGAGTTGCGTAGGCAGCCAATGGCAGAAGAAGAAGATGAAGAGAACCTTCAAGCCAAAGAAGCTTCTAGTCAGACTCCAACCATTACACCAGCTCTACAAATGCGCATTAACTCTCTCAGGAGTGGGGGTCAACCCCTCCCCCGGTCTATCCGCTCTTTTATGGAACCACGCTTTGGTCATGATTTTAGCCAAGTTCGTATTCACACAGATGCTCAAGCGGCAGAAACGGCGCTGGCTGTTCATGCCAGAGTGTACACGGTAGGAAGAGATATCATTTTTGGAGCGGGAGAATATGCTCCTGAAACGACTGTTGGAAAAAGGTTGCTGGCGCATGAGTTGACACATGTGGTGCAGCAACAAAATCACGAAATTAATTTGCGGAACAATCGACTGGGAAGAGTTGAACTGCGGCAGTCTATACTATTGCAAAGAAAGCTAGCACTCTATTCTAAAGGGGAAGAACAAGCTTTCAAATGGTTCTTAACACCGAATGATGCTGCTAACTACAGTGTTACACAAGGCAAGCCCCTTGACGTTACAATGAAAAGCGCGCAGCCAAACAAAATTGATGACTCCTTCCGCTTCAACATCCTGAAAACAATCATCAACAATCCAACGGAAACTCTGCTCATCCGTGGGTTCGGTCTAGACGAGAACGTCACTGCTCATCAGCTATACAAGAACGGAAAGCTGGACAAGGTGAAGGTGAGTCCCACCCTAAGAGCCATGGGGGGTACTTTGGTAGGAGCTGGTGGAGTTACCATCCCCTCCGCAAATCTAGCGCTTGCAACCGATAATAACTACAGTGGACCAGTTACTGGCATCGCTAATGAATCATGGATATTCTATTCTACTCCAACCTCACTAGCGCATGAATTCGGTCATGCATTGCTGCTATTCTCTGGCACATCCTGGAGACATGGCAAAGATATTCCAAGCACTGCTGGTATCTTAACGCCTGAAGGAAAACCCTATGGAGGTCCTGTCAACGTCTTCATCGACGAGTTTGTTGCAGAAAAGTATGCTCAACTTGTATTACTCGATCCAGAAGCACTCCATTTTTCCCCCACCGTGGTCAGAAAGTGGCCCGAGCCTCCAGATTACAAACTCACTTTCACAGGAACTTGGCTTCAATTCCTAGCGAAATATCCTGGGGCGGAGGTGAGTCAAAAAGCCATTGAACTTAAAGGAGGGAAGAAAGAGAGACAACTTCGCGTATGTATTCCGAAGCGTGGAGAAAATTGTCCACCATAAGGAATATGAGAAGCAGAGAACAATTGAGGGTGTTATTACTAGCCATATACAGAAAGAGAACGGGATAACCTATGAAAGGAGCCTGATCCATGACCACCTTCCCCCCCATCTCACCAAAACTACAAAAAGGCAGCATCATCGCCATCGACCAGGCGACGAAGCAGCGCACAGAAATACAGTTTCAATACAATCCAGATACGCTCACGCGCAGGCTCACGGCGCAGACAGCCAGTGGGAACTATGACCGCAACGAAGCGTTTCGTATCAAGGCGCCGCCGGAGGAAACCTTTTCGCTGGAGATCGAGATTGATGCCACCGACCAGCTGGAGGCGGGCGACAGCGATACCGTGAGTAAGGGCATTCATCCCAAGCTGGCATTACTTGAACTGTTATTGTATCCCAAATCCCAGGTCATCATCGCCAATGAAACCCTGGCAAATAATGGCATTATCGAGATTGTACCTGCGGAGGCTCCGTTGACACTGTTCTCATGGGGGCCAAATCGTATTGTGCCCGTGCGACTGACTAGCTTCAGTATCACAGAAGAAGCGTTTGACCCCAACCTGAACCCGATACGAGCCAAAATCAGCCTGGACCTGATGGTACTCAATTATATGGATCTTGGTCTACCCAGCGAGGGTGGTCGCACGTTTATGGCCCACCAGCAAAAGAAAGAAATCATGGCCAAGAAAGCTATGGGAAATCCTGGCGTATAGTTTTACTCACAGAGGAAGGTGATAGCATGTTTGACTCGACCAGTCGCTATTATCAACTAAATACATCCACTCTCGAAGCCACGGACAGCGATGGCACGACACACACGGTGCGTTATGTTCAGCGGCGCATCATCCCGCCTGCCAATAACGGGCTAACGATCATCGAACATACTGTGACCGAGGGCGACCGTATCGATAACATCACCACGCGCTACCTGGGCGATCCCACCGCCTTCTGGCTGATATGCGATGCCAATAACGTTTTGCGTCCCAACGACCTGACCGACACCTTCGGACAGGTCATCAAAATCGTCCTGCCACAGATTTAAGGAATTCCTTGCAGATCGCCTGAGCATAGCTAGCTGCGATAGCAGCGTTGGCGGTCTACATATCAAGGAGAAGCCATGTTAGAGAGTTTGCTAGGTATTCGTCTCATCCTCAAGATGGGAAAAGGTCAGCCAAAGCCTGTACCCTATGATGTCATCACCGCGCTCACGAATATCGAAGTGACCGACAATGCCGTGGAGCGTGATCAGTTCCAGATGACCTTCACGGCGGGCAAAAAGCAGTCGCGGGATTACGGTTTGCTGCGCACGAACCTGTTCCAGCCGAATAACAGGGTCGCGATTGCCTTGCAGATTGGCGCGCGCGTGGAACCGCTCATCTCCGGCGTTGTTAAACACTTTCAGCTCAACCCCAGTAATGAAATCGGCATGTCCACCTTCACCGTCACAGGCGAAGCCCTTGATCTGATACTTGACATGAAAGAAAGGAACGCGGCATACCACCAGCAAACGGATACCTCCATCCTGCAGAGGATTATCAACGACTACGCGGCCAAAGGCCTGATGCTGAACATCTCTGATAAGGCAAACAACCTGGAACAACCGGATGATAATCACCTGATCCCGCGCCAGTACGCAACTGACCTGGAATTCATCCAGCAGATGGCAGAGCGCAACGGGTTTGTGTTTTATAGCGATCCGCTGCCCAATGGCGATGCGCGTATGTACTGGGGACCCGAGAAACGAAGTGGGCCACGCCAACCTCCCTTAACCATGAATATGGCATCAGCCACCAATGTGACGCAGTTGAACTTCGTCCAGGATACACGCACGCCCTTTACGACTCAAGGCAGCGGCTTGCAGGAGGGCAGTCACCAGAAGAGTGATGATGACATTTCACCACCATCGGACTTTGACGTAGATGATCTGGCAGCCAGCGAGACACCATCCAGTGACCGCATTGTCTTGATGCGTGAAATAGCGAAGTACACTCAATCGCGCGCAGAAACCAGGGCCAGGGAACTGATGAAAGCCAAATTTAACGCAGTCACAGCCAATGGTGAAGTCGATACCGTACGCTATGGGTATATTTTGCGCGCGGGCGGGGTGATTGGTGTGCGGGGCGCAGGCGAGCTCTATAACGGTGATTACTACGTCAGCACGGTCAAACACATGATCGAACGCGGCAAGTATATCCAGAGCTTCACCCTGCAACGTGAAGGGCTGGGTGCGACGAGTGATCGGTTGCGAGGAATCCGTTAGTGATAGGGCAGGAGAGGTATGAGCAAGACATTCTACGGCAAATATCGCGGTATTGTGACCGATAATAAGGATCCTCTGAGCATGGGACGCATAAGAGCGCACGTGCCGGATGTGCTGGGGAAGGATGAGAGCGGCTGGGCGCTTCCCTGTGTGCCGTTTGCCGGTGATGGCATGGGGTTTTACGCCATGCCTGATGTCAATGCGCGCGTGTGGATCGAGTTCGAGCAGGGCGATCCCGATTATCCCATCTGGGTTGGCTGCTGGTGGGGATCGCAGGATGAACTTCCAGACGAAGCAGACGATATTCAGAAGGTCGTCATCAAGACCAAGAATGGACAGATCATTGTACTCGATGGCTCCGGCGGCGAGGGGAGTGGAGAAATTAGCATCAAGACAGGTAATGTTGAGGACCAAAGCATTGTTCTGAACTCAGAAAGCATTAAGATCGACAATGGGACTGACGCAACCATTGAACTCAGTGGTCCCAAAGTCGCCGTGAACGATGATGCATTGGAGGTGATCTGATGCCGGGATACTTGCTGCACGAGGGGGCGACCGTGATGTGCCTGCACGGAGGAGAGGCGGAGCCAGTTTTGCCGGACCCGCGGGTCACGGTAAGCGGCCAGCCAATTGTAACCCAGACTTGCGTCTATTCGGTGGGGGGATGCGCCATGCCTGCTCCCACTGCCGGGACGGGGCCATGCACCGTCTGCACGTGGATCACAGCCGCGACAAGGGTGACGGCGAGCGGTATACCGGTGCTGCTCCAGGATAGCCAGGCGACGTGTGTTCTCCCTGGCACTGGATTGCTGATTACAGTCACACAAACACGGGTGAGCGGAACATGACAGACATACAAATCGACTACCCATTTCACTTTAATAATCGCGGGCATACCGCCCATACCCCCAGCAGCGACCATATTCGCGATATGATCGAGCAAATTCTCTTCACTTCGCCCGGTGAGCGCGTCAATCGCCCGGACTTCGGCTGCGGTATCCAACAACTTGTCTTCGCACCCAATAGCGACGCGCTGGCCGCCGCTACACAACTCATGGTGCAGGGAGCGCTGCAACAATGGATGGGCGATTTGATCGATGTTGAGGGCGTGGATGTGCAGAACATCGATTCTTCGCTGGTCGTCCTGGTGCAATATACTGTGCGGCTCACGCAGCAGCGGCGTGTAGATCAATTTGTGCAGGGAGAACAGGTATGAAGACCTACGTCTGCTGTGATGAACGCCGGCGCGATGCTGTGCTGGCCCAACATACCATCAAAGGCGTGAATTACAACGGCATCGATTACCTGGAAGTGTCGGATACGCTCACCCTGCTGGTACACTTCATCCACGCGCTCAAACCAGGCGTGCTGGGAAATGAAAATGTGCGCGTCCTGGGCGGCGAGCGCGTTACCAACGTGGCTGTAATAAGCGCCGAGGTTATCAATGAAGGCGCGGGACGCCAGTCGAAAGTGCTTCGGGTGAAGGTGAACAAACGAGGCGACTACTCGACCTATACCCTGCGCCTCTCAGCCAATCCTGCTCAGCTTGTGCTCGACCCACAGTTATCAAGTATAGACTTTGCCTTCAAGCTTCCCTCCGACGACATTGACTGCCAGGCGGAGGCAGTGTGCCTTCCCGAAATACAACCGGCGCCCGAGATCGACTATCTCGCGAAGGACTTTACCAGCTTCCGCCAGTTGATGCTTGACCGTCTGACCATGCTCATCCCGCAGTGGAAAGAACGCAGCGCGGCGGATATGGGCGTAATGCTGGTTGAACTGCTGGCTTACGTCGCCGATCATTTGAGCTACCAGCAGGATGTCATCGCTACGGAGTCCTACCTGAGTACCGCGCGCCGCCGCATCTCGGTGCGCCGCCACGTGCGCTTGCTCGACTACTTCATCAACGAAGGATGCAATGCCCGTGTCTGGGCGCAGGTGCAGGTCAACCAGGACCTCGTACCCGGCACTGACAACACGCCGGTTTTACCGCAAGGAACGAAGCTGCTTACCCAGGTCTCAGGACAGGATAAAGTGGCGCTGCTGTCAGGTTCGCAGGCATACTACCAGGCCTTGAATACCCAACCGGCCATATTTGAAACGATGGCGCCGCTCAGGGGTCTGTTTACCGCTCACAACGAAATATTCTTCTACACCTGGAACGAGCGTGAATGTTGCCTGCCCAAAGGGAGCACTTGCGCCACCTTACGAGGCGCTTTACCGAATCTGGAGCCGGGAGATGTGCTGATTTTCAAAGAGCTGGTCAATTCCCGCACAGGCGCGGAAGAAGACGCCGAACCCTCCCATCGCCACGCCGTTCGACTGACCAGGGTCCTGCCCGGCTCCGATCCCTTGGGAACGTGGCCCGATGACAAGTCCGGTATTCAGGACGACCCCACCAGACTGGGCAAGGTCGTAGCAGAGTTCCGCATCGTGGAAGAAGACCGCCTGCTCGTGGAAGATGCGCGCATGACCACCTCGGAAGAGGGCCATCGCATTGAGAAACAGGAGGAACGTTTGGAGGAGGACACACATACAATTGTGCATCGCTACCTCGTCGAGAAACCAGATAAAAGCACGGTGACAGTAGAAGTGCGCATGCGCGAAGATGAGCGTGAAGTGCATCTCTATCTTTTAGCGGCTGGTCACATCGTGACAGAAGAGCATGTGCAAGAGGAATACGTAGTAGAGGCCGACCGTGACGAGCAGACTCGCACAAAGGAAACAACCGAAAGAGAGCTAAAAGGAGATCAGACCGAGAACACGGGCCAGGAGATGGAGGAAGACGAGGAAGATATCATGAGGCAGCCCACGGCAAAACTACCCAATATATCCGCCAAACAAACCGAAGCTTCGGTCGATATATCTGACGAGGAAACGCTGGTATTTCCGACTGCTCAAGGTGCTACAGAGGAAGAGACGGAAGAATCAGAAACCACGCAGGAACAATTTGCTGAAGAAGAACAATGGGGAGATGAAGATACGAGCCTGGAGGAAGAGCCCACACGTACCCGCACCGTGCATACCTATCGCATCGTGCGAGAGCCTGATTACTCCGTAGACATCACCGAAATCGAATGGGACTACGAAGACGCGCTGCCATTCCCGCTCTGTATCTCCGCCATCACCAGCTATGAACATGGACATCGCTATATTGAGGATGTAAGCATCGCGCTTGGCAATATTGTACTGGCTGATCACGGTTTAACCTACCTGGAATCTGATGAAAAGCAGAAGGATTTCTTGCTTATTCCAAACAGTGTGCCAGCAAGTACACTGCATTGGGCGACTACAACAAATGGTCAGCCATGCCAGGAGAATCAATCCGCGCCAGCGCAAGTCCCACCGCGTTTCTATCCACGCCTCAGATATACGCCGATCACATTCGCCGTACCCTATAATGAGCATGATTCAACGCTCTCTGCCTCAGCGATCATGCAATTCGCCGCCCATGATGCTGTACCCGCGATTATGCTGCATAGCACTCTATTGTCGTCAGACACCACAGGAGCTTCATCGCAGAGCACCGACACTAAGCCAATAGCAATCATTCCCAACCAGGCTCCCGTGACCTGGCTCCCACAGCGCGATCTCTTAAACAGCGAGGCAACTGATCCGCACTTTGTCGTAGAAGTCGAGACAGATGGAACCGCATTCCTACGTTTCGGTGATGACCAGCATGGTATGCGCCCCGAAACGTCTACTCAATTTTTTGCTACCTATCGTATCGGCAATGGAGTCCCTGGCAACATCGGCAGTGATTCACTCTACCACATCGTGGCCGATAACACCCGACTTTCGGAGTCCATCACCGCTATCGGCAATCCATTATCTGCGCACGGTGGGAAAGATCCGGAGAGTATCGAATATATACGTCAGAATGCCGAAGGGGTTTTTCTCCAGCAAGAACGCGGCGTCACTCCGCAGGACTACAAAGATTTAGCTGAACGAGACCCCCAGGTACATCGAGCAAACGCTGTCCTGCGCTGGACAGGGAGTTGGTACACGATTTTCCTGGTCGTTGAACGAGTGGGAGGCCTACCTGTGGACGATGTCTTTAAGCGCGCACTTCGCCAGCGTATGGAACTGTTCCGCATGGCTGGCGCCGAACTGGTTATCGTCAGTCCGGTCTACGTCCCCCTGGAAATCACTATGAATGTCACGCTCAAACCCGGTTATTTACCGGACAATGTCAAAATGCCTTTCCTGAAAGTCTTCAGCAATCTTCAATGGCCCGATGGGGAACGCGGCATCTTCTATCCCGATAACTTCTCCTTTGGGCAACCGGTCTACCTCAACCTGCTTTTTGTAGCGGCCAGCGCGGTGCCAGGAGTCGATACTGTCACTATCACCAAATTTCAACGCCAGGGCATCCCCGGCACAGGAATCGCGGACGGCAAGCTTCCCCTTGACTGGTTAGAGCTGCCCATACTCGAAAACAATCCAGATTACCCGGAACGCGGCATCTTTCGCGTAAGCGTCAATGCAAGGGAGGCGCAGCATGTTTGAGGTTGATCGAAGCGGCTGCGACTGTTGTGCAGGCATCGACGTAGCAACTCCGGTGCAGATCAATAACCTGCCGGGGCTGCCTGCCATTGTCTATCGCGTTGGCAACTATACGCAGTTCAAACACAGCATGCAGACACGCCTGGCCGATTCCGACCTGCCCGGCGTGAATTCCCTCAAAACACGGCAAGACGATGATTTCACCATCGCCCTGCTCGATTCTTGGGCGATGGTGTGCGACGTGCTGACCTTCTACCAGGAACGCACCGTCAACGAGTCCTATAAGCGCACCGCGACAGAACGGGCCTCGCTGCTGGAACTGGCGAAACTGGTCAGGTACAACTTACAACCAGGTGTGGCAGCAAATACCATGGTGGCCTTTACCGTGGACGTGACCCCAGGTTCTCCAGGCCAGGCCATCATCAACATCGGCACTAAAGCACAGAGCCTGCCCGGCCCAGGAGAGCAACCCCAGGTCTTTGAAACCGTCGAGGCTATCGTGGCCCAGGCCAAATGGAACGCCATGAAGCCCGTCTCAATCAGGACCCAGGACATCTCAACCTCTACGTCGGATATCTGGCTTGCGGGCACCAATACCAATCTTAAACGCGGCGATGTCGTCCTGCTCGTGGACGATCCCACACAGAAAGATTCCACAAATCAGACGGCCTTTCACCGCGTCCAGTTAACGCAGGTTGATACCACCGCGCAGCAGACACATGTATTCTTCGACAATTACCAGCCACCTCAGCCTGCGTCGGTGACCACTGTGTCGCCCGGCATTATCGCTGATGCTTTCAAGAAACGCCAGCCGCTGACCGATGACCTTGTGCGCCAGCTCATTCAGAGCGGCATAAGCCAGAGTAAGCTGGAGGCGCTCGCGGTTTTCCAGGGCTGGTCCATCAAAGGCCTCTTTGCCAACATTGCCGCCCAGTCCGCAAATACTATCTCTGGAAGCTCTAAAACTCAGTCACACCTGACAGGTGAGAAGCCATTCGCCCATCCCCAAGCGTTTGCCCTGCGGCAACGGGCCTCGCTCTTTGGCCACAATGCGCCCGACTGGAAATTGATGCCACAGGTGGTCAAAGATAGCTATGATGGTAAAACCAACACTACAGCTACCGAATGGGCTTACGTTGTGCCCACAGAGAAAAAACAACTCGATCTTGACCGCGTGTACAGCCAGGTCATGCCTGATAGTTGGATCATGGTCGAGCATCCCAACCCTCAGCAACCCGGGCAACTAGTTGACCAAATTGTCCAGGTTGCGCAAGCTCAGGAAAAAGGAGCCTCAAATTATGCTTTAAGCTTGAAGATCACCCACCTGGAACTAAAAGGGGAGATCGATCCGCCAGGAAGTTTCGGCGCTTTGCGACAGGTGACCGTCTATGCCCAGAGCGAGCCGCTTACACTGGTTGAGGTAGCCGAGACTGCGCCAGTTCACGGTAACGCCATCACCGTCAATGGCGTATTCGAGGGGCTGAGCAGCGGAGGCCGCTTAGTGGTCACAGGTGAACTTGATAGAGTGATGAATGCGAACGGCGGATTTGAAAGTGTGACAAACGTCAGCGCTACCGAGTTTCCAATCCTGGATAAGGCCATGCCCGGAATCGGCAACACCACTACGCTGTATCTCAAGGATATGGGACTGGCGAACTATTATAAACCCGCTTCGATTACGATCAACGCGAATGTGGTTCCCGCTACACAGGGCGAAAGCGTGCAGAACGAGATACTGGGAAGCGGCGATGCCAGCCTGCCTTTCCAACAATTTATGCTGCGTCAATCTCCACTGACCTACGTCCAGGCTTCTAACCAGGAGGGGAAAGCCTCCACACTCCAGGTCTTCGTCAACGGTATTCAGTGGAACGAGGTAGACACATTTTATGGGCATGGGCCGCGTGAACATATCTTTGTGACTCATATTGGAGACGATGGTAAAGTGACCATCCGGTTTGGCGACGGACGCACAGGCGCGCGTCTCCCCACAGACGAGGATAACGTCGTGGCATCCTATCGCACCGGCACCGGCACCCAGGGACTGGTGAAGCCGGGGCAGATCAGCCTGCTCAAGACCCGTCCTCTCGGTGTCAAAGGGGTCAGCAATCCACTGGCTCCTACTGGTGCGATTGACCCCGATACCACTGAAGATGCCCGCCGCAATGCAGATAACACCGTGCGCACACTGGACCGCATTGTCTCAGGCGTCGATTACGAGGATTTTGCGCGTTCCTACGCTGCCGTTGATAAGGCCAGGGCTACCATCATCTGGACTAATCAGACGAAAGGCGTCTATGTCACCATTGCTGGCCCTGCCACTCTCGAGAAACCCGCAGGCACCGAGATTGTACAGGGCAGTGGACTTTACAACAAAATCTACGCTGGTATGCGCAGGGCCAGCGATCTCACCATTCCATTCTTTTTGCAGTCATATACGGCACCAGTTTTTCGCGTAGCGGCTCGCGTCAGGGTACATCCTGATTATGCCCCAGAAGACGTGCTAAAAGCAGTTCAACAGGCTGGCGCTGCCAACTTCTCCTTTGACGCGCGCAATTTCAGTCAAGCAGTGCTGTTGAAAGAAGTTATTGCGGCTACACAGAAGGTACCAGGGGTGGTGACAGTGCATTATTTCGCATTTTATCGCGCAGATGATCCACCCGATAAAACCCCCGATCCAGACAACCGCCTTGATGAAAATCTCTTACTGCCGGCAGCGTCGCCGCTGCCACAACCAGACGGAAGCGTCTCACTCGCGGAACTGCTCATCATCGACCCAAAGCAGCCCTTTGATACACTGGAGGTAATGCCGTGAGTTTCGACCTGGACACGCTCTATAACCTCTTGCCAGCCGTGTATCGCATCCGCGACATCGGGCAATTGAGTGGCGATACCTCACTGCTTGGCCGGGATTTGCCCATCGACAAGAAAAGTCCGGCGTTGCCCCTGCTAGCGTTGATGAAGGTGCTTGCCGAGCAGATCGGTGTGCTCGAGGAAAATCTTGCGCAACTATACGATGACCAGTTCATTGAAACCTGCGCGGAATGGGCCATTCCCTACATTGGGGATCTCGTGGGCTATTCACTCCCCCATGATACCTCGTCACAGAGCCTGCGCAGTGAAGTAGCCAACACCATCCGCTATCGCAAGCGCAAAGGCACTGTGCTGCTGCTGGAGCAGCTGGTGCGAGACGTGACTGGCTGGGATGCCCATATCGTCGAATTCTTTCAATTGCTCGCCACCACACAGCATATGGAGCGCCTTCGCCCAGAAAATCACATAATCGATGTACGGCAGATAACGTCTCCTGAAGACGTATACCCCACTTCGCCGTTTGAAGAGCTGGCACACACCGTAGACGTGCGCAACATCGCCACAGGGCAGGGACGCTACAACATTCCCAACATCGGCATCTTCATCTGGCGTCTGAAAGCCTACCGCCTGAGCGATGTGCCCGTTACCCCGGCTCCTATCAACGACAAGAACCGCTATCTCTACTTCTTTAATCCACTGGGAACGGGCCTGCAACTCTTTACGCATCCACAGCATGCCGAGGAGCCGACGCAGCTCGCGGGACCGCTTGCCGTTGCCGCGCCCATCAGCCGTATTATGCTCGCTCGCTCCTTCTCCGACTACTACGGCCCCAACAAAAGCCTCTGGCTAACCGTTACCGACACCATCGATGGCAAAGAGGTTGACAGAGACCTCCTGCCCGATCCTCTAGCCCAACTGGTACAAGTTAGCGATGCACTCTACACAGGTCTAACATCAGGACGCCTGGATTTTCCGAAACTCGCGCGATTAAGTGAAAGCCTGTATAAAGGCCTGACCCAGCTACAGGATATACCCTACCGGCAGCTTGCGGAACTCATCGATAAGAGCGAGACGCTCTACAAAGCCCTGGTTTCAGTAGAGAACCTGGATTTCCAGGCACTGGCGGACCTCATCAACAAGAGTAAAGCAGTATCCAACGGCTTAATTGCATTAAGTGAGATGACAGCCGAATCTTTCTATACCTTTACCATTAGCGACTTGAGTGACGAGCAAGACAAAAGCGGTTGGAAAGCTTCGCCGGAGAATACCATCGCCATTGACCCTGTGCTGGGCCGCCTGGCTTTTCTCAGGCGCAGGCCAGGCCAGAGAAAGCTCATCCAGGCGCCTAAAAACCTGCGTGCCACCTTCTATTACGGCTTCAGCGCGGATATGGGCGGTGGAGAATATTACCGGGGAGATTCGTTCACCTCGGGATTGCAAACTCTCCAGCAGGTAGATTCCCAGCTAGTGACCACTCAGAAGGCGCTTGATACACTGGCGGGCGATGGAGTCGCAGAGATCACGGATAGTGGTCGCATGGAGGGGATACTCACGATCAACGCACATACTAATCAACGCATAGAATTGCGCGCGGCAGACTTCAAACGCCCTCTCCTCGTCCTTGCAGACAAGAAGGAAAAACCAGGGCTGGTAATCACGGGCGAAGACGGCGCTGAGGTGACAATCAATGGCCTCGTCATCACCGGTGGACCGCTGCATATCAAAGGCAACTTGCGCCGCCTTGCGCTCCGGCACTGCACGCTGGTGCCAGAAAAGGAAATTGATAAAGACGGCAAACTGCTGGAATACTCGCGCCCTGGAATCATCTGCGAGTCTACAGATACGATTATCGAGATCGACCATTCCATTGTTGGCAGACTGGAGGTCAAGGGAAGCGCGCAAGTACGCATCTCCAGCAGTATTGTTGATGCCGTCAGGGAAGATGCTCTGGCCTACAGTGGCCCTTCTGCCATCGTGTCTGGGGAGGCCCATCTTGATACGCTTTCCATAGAGAATAGTACCATCATCGGAAGAGTACATACCACCATATTGGAACTGGCATCGAATACCATTTTTTATGCCCGCTCCTATAAAGAAGGTGCGGCCCCTATACACATCGAAAGACGGCAGGAGGGCTGTGTGCGCTTCTCATATCTGCCTACGGGGTCACGGGTACCGCTGCATCGTTATCGCTGCCAGCCAGAAAAAGACCGAGATACCGGCACTATTGAATTACATTTCACATCGCGCCGCTATGGAGACGCTGGCTATGGTCAACTGAGCCAGCGCACCAGCGATGCTATTCTACAAGGGGCAGATGATAAAGCCGAGATGGGTGCATTTCATGATCTCTTTCAACCGCAGCGCGCGATCAACCTGCGTTTACGCTTGCAAGAATACCTGCGCTTCGGTTTCGAGACGGGTATTATTTATACGACATAATCGAGTCCATGCACATATATAGAGGAGATGACATATGAAGAGTGATATCAGCCGCCAGACATTCGACTCTCGCAAGCACTACAGTCACGTGCTTATGCAGCAAGGACGTGTACAGCTAGATGCCGATTGGAACGAACAGCAAGACATCCTGCTGCACCGTATCGAAACGCAGGCTAGAGATATGATTGCGCCGAGCGGTGTATCGGCAGACAGCAATGGTTTTGAAGTGACATTTACGCCTGATGGGTCCGACCTGGCCATCTCCCCTGGATATATATACGTGGATGGCATCCTGTGCGAACTGGAACAGGAGACAGCAGTTGCCGTTCAATCCATAAAATCTGGACGCATCCAAGTAAACCTCTCGGACGTTGAGAGTCAAGCGTTTCAACAGGGGGCATGGGTTGAACTACTCGATGAAAAAGAACAACGATCAGGCCTCTTCAAAATCACTGATACGAAGGAGGACACGGATAAACAGACACTGACGCTTTCTACCGACCGGTCAGACTTCACACTTCCTGACAAGAACGCCCGTTTGCTCAAAGTGCGACCCGTCATGACCTACCTGAGCCAACCCAACTATCCCCAGCCAGACGGACAAACTTCAGGTCTTGAGTCCCCCGATGCCGAGCATATCTTCCTGGTCTACCTTGACGTATGGCAACGCCAGGTCACTTCATTCGACGACCCCGATATCCGCGAAGTTGCGTTAGGGGGCGCAGATACTGCGCATCGCAGCCAGACGCTCTGGCAGGTAAAAATTGAGCCTGTGGAGATTACAAACAAAGAGCTTTTAGATGCGATCAAGCAGGACACTGGAAAACTGCAAGACGCGAAGCGTAACGAGCTTGGGCAATGGATGGGCGGATTGCTGCGCGTCTCTACCTTCACACCTCCACTCAGTGAGTGGAAAGCCCCAGATGATCCCTACACCGGTAAGCTCAGTGCGCATACCACTACCATCAACGGGTCTGATACCCCAACCTATCAAGGATTGGAGAACCAACTCTACCATGTTGAAATTCATCAAGGCACCGAGGGCGGCTCTAGGTCAGTGTTCAAATGGGCGCGCAATAATGCTTCTTCGCTCGTAGCCGCAAAAATTGAGGAAGGTGCTGTGACGGTTCAGGGAAGTGGACAAGGCAGCCTGCTCGGTCTGACGGTGGGCCAGTACGTGGAGCTGCTCGATGAGCAGACAGAACTTCTCGGCATAGCGGGGAGCTTAGCACAAATCAAACAGGTGGATGACATCACTGGTCAACTGACGCTCGAACCGCCACCGGCGGACAACTCACAGAGTACACGGCTGCGGCTTTGGGACGGCACAGGTTCCTTTGATGCCGGTCAAGATAGCGGTTGGCTTCCCCTGGAGGGAGGCATTGAAGTACGGTTCACGGCCGGTACCTATAGAACCGAAGACTACTGGGTGATTCCGGCGCGCACCGCAACGATGGAGATCGAGTGGCCGTACAGGACTCCACAGCCGCCTCAAGGCATTCAGCATCACTATGCTCGCCTATCCTGCCTGCTTCATTCGCAGACGATATGGCTGGATCAGGATTGCCGCCGACGCTTCTTCCCCCTGGCAGCGAATGCGCTGCACATCCTCGACATCAACTGGAAGAACGATACCTTGAACCCACGCAGCCGCCTAAAAGAGGGATTGTATATTCTGCTCGATGGAGAACCGGATCAAGAATACACCGGGGCCATGCAGGCCGCCATAATCGTGAGCGTCGAAACGGCTCTACCCGGCGGAGGCGCGGGCCTCTTTCTTATCAGTGGCCACTTTGAAATCAACGCTAATGTCATCAGATGGCACTGGCACCGGGAAGAGAAGGAGGGGTTGTTAGCCAAATTCTTCGCCAGGTTTGACGAGTTTCGCAGCGACCTGTTTGAAAAGCATGAACACCTCGAGCGCGTCCGCATCACGCTCAAAGGTCATCACATCTGGCGCACCATCAATGGCCGCCGCATCTACCTGGACGGGCAGACATTCGGCATGCCCGGTACAGTGCCATCCGGTCACATACCCACAACTAAGAAGGAGCCAGGACCACACATCGATTTACAATTCCCCTCCGGCGCAGGCACACCTGCCAGTGACTTTGAAAGCTGGTTCTATATAAGAGAATAGAGTGGGAGAAAGAACTGGAAGATAAGCGGGAGGATGACAGCAACCTCCTCCCTTTCGGGGTCCGCAGGCATCCCTGCTTCATTTCCTTGTTTTCCCTAAGTATATCATCTCCCTTTCCCAAGCTATTTACCGATTGACCCACTGAGTTTATGGAAGACCCACTCGCGTCCAGTGAAATAGCGAGTATAGTCGGTGACGTGAGCGGAGAAATGCGAGTGTAGCATAGTATATCACCCTCCCCCTTCATCATAATAACCCGTGGTCTTTGTGATTAACCACCTCATCACCAAGATTGAACGAGATGGCTCTGGAGTACTCCATACCGGCTACTCGCATGAGCGAGCCGACATAAGATTCTATAATGAGGATCGTAGTCATCCTTCTACACAGACTCTATACTGCTGAACTACGATGCCGACATTTTGAAAGGGGTACGCAATATTGTGGAATGGCATATTCTCAGCATAGATACTTCTACAGTAAAAGTCAACAACGATACGATCACGACCACTTGTCAACTTGACAGTGCGATAAACGTCAACTATAATTTATGTGACAAGAGAATACCGATGGTGCTTTTCGTGCATCTTTCTTCATCATACCTTCGGCAGCCATCAAGCTTGCTTTGTTGTCCTCGTAACGTGTCTTGTCGTCATATTGTTCGCTTCCTTCTTGATAATAGCGTTACCTTTGATCAATAGATGTCCCAGGGACTTAGAGGGAAGCTGAACGAGCTCCGAGAGCCAGAACTAGTAAGTTCTGGGAAGGATATCAGCCTTGGTGGGGATTGCTCCTGTCGATCTCAACCCGATCCAAAAACCGTAGCGCATTCAAGCGAGGTAGCTGCATCCGCGTGATGGGGCTTCTGAACGGAGGCGGAGATGATATTCGATTCTCCCAAAACTGTTGCGGCCACCATTCAAAACTTTACGGGTCGGACATGGCTGCTGCCGGTTGTGCTCAAATGGTTTGAGCAGACCGACGATCGTCTATTCATCTTGAAAGGTGAGCCTGGCACTGGCAAGAGTATGGTCGTCGCCTGGCTAGCGGGTGCAGGCCCGTCACCAGCCAACCCCGAACTGCGATCTCAGCTCGAGCGAATTCGCTCAGGGGTAAAGGCCGCACACTTTTGCCTTGCAAAGAGTGGCAATACCGCTCCCAAAGCCTTTGCGCAGAATTTGGCCGAACAACTGACCCGCAACGTCAAAGGATTCGGCGACGCCCTGGCTGCCACCCTCGCCGACCGGGTACAGATCGTCAGTGAACAGCACGTCAGCACGGTGCAGTCAGGTGCCAGTGTGACCGGGGTCAACATCGGGCGGCTCGACCTGGGTGCGCTGGGCGATGAGTTGAGCTTTGACCGTAGTCTGCGCGAACCGTTCAAGAAATTATACGTAGATGGTTACAACGAGCCGATGATCATGCTGGTCGATGCACTGGACGAGGCCAGGACTTATACCGGCAGCATCAACATTGTCCAGTTACTCGCCAAGCTCACCGACCTGCCCGACCCCATCCGCTTCCTGGTGACCACCCGTCCGGATCCTGTTGTCCTCTACCTCCATCACGAGGTCGCGCCTTTCGACCTCATCAAGGACGCGCCAAAGGATGCGGACGATGTTCATCTCTACGCCTATGAGCGCCTAGCGGTGTTGGATGATGAGCGCCGAAGTAGCCTAGCCGATCGGATCGGTAAAGCCGCTGAAGGGAATTTCCTCTACACCCATTTCATCCTCAACGACCTGCTGCAGCGCCTATCCAACATTCCCGACCTGGAAGCGATGCCCTTGCCGGAAGGCTTGAGCGGGTTGTATCACGATTTCTTGAATCGCGAGTTGGGTGCAAATCGAGGACGCTGGTTCAACACCTTCAAACCGTTGTTTGGCTTGATTGCGGTCGCACAGGGGGAGGGACTGAGCCGGACCCAAATCGAGTGCATTACTGGGCAAGACGTGGAGGAGGCGCTGGAGGTCTCCAGGCAATACCTCGACGGTGACTGGCCTGCGGGGCCGTTCCGCCCTTTCCACCAGTCGTTCGCGGACTTCCTTTTGGAAGACAAGGGGAATATCGCCTACCACATCGATGCCACACGTGCACATCGCCAGATTGTCGACTATTATTGGACTCTCCAGAACGGTGCAGGCCCCTGGCAGGAGTGGGACGACTATGGCCTGCGCTACATCGCAACGCACTTGGCCGAAGCTACCAGGAGGAGCAGCCAGCCCGAACTGCACCAACTGATAGAACGTCTGGTAAAGCTGGTGGTCAATCCTGCTTTCCAGCAGATCCACAAGGAACGTCTGAAAGATCTGGCTGCCCTGCAGCGCGATCTGGAGCAGGCGTTCAGAAGTGCGGTCACTGACAACGACCCACGAGCGCTCCCCCTCGTGGTTGAGATTGCCCTGGCGCTCATCATCTTCCGCAAAGAGCAACTCAGGCCAGAACCGCTCTTCGATCTGGCTCTGAGAGGCGAAGTTGAAGCTGCCGCACGCAGGTTGGACCTCTTCAACGTCGACTTGGAGTGGCGGCAAGCTGTGCTGCTAACCATCGCCTGGCTTGCCTCCGAGCGTAACCCTGGCGCGGCACGCAAGCTACGCGACCGCCTCAGGAAAGACCTCCCTGTTACCGGTCCCTTGCCCTTGCTGCTCGAACGCCTTAATGCGACCCTGGAAGGGACGCCGTCACCGGTGTTGGAGCTCCCTCCCGCTCCGCCACCCGAGTATGCCCGCGAGCTTGTAGCACGCATAGGTGGCCTGGGGCAAGACGTGGAGTTGCTTGTGACACAGGGTCTCGTGACCTTGGTTCAGCCCGGCGAGATGCTCGCTGAGACAGGCTACCTGGCCGCGCAAGACGGACCATCGCTGGTGGCGTATGCCGCTGCGCATTCCCAAGAGGGAGATCAGTATTTTAAGCAATACGTGGCCACTCATAGGGCCTATAACTACGTGCAGTACCGGAATAACTCTTTGTGGCTGCTGTTGGGTGCCGCGTTGCGCCACCCAGAGCAGAAGTGGGTACAGGACATGGTATCCGAGTTGGCCAAGGCCGCTCTGGCTGGTAACACACTGGAGTTTCAGGAGGGCCTGCCCCTCACGCTCCTGGCTTTACAGGGCTTGGCGGGCAAGCCTGACGCTCTTCAGGCCCTTGAGCAACGTAGGGACCGGGTGATGGCTGATGCCAAGCGACTGAGACCAGGACGTGGGCTGGGTGATGCGTGGGGAAGCTATAAGCGCTTGCTGGCAGCTTTGGCGCAGGTCTTCGCTTTGCTTCTGGACAGGAAAGCCGATGCTGATGCATTGTTCGACCTGGCCCTCAGTCTGCCGTATGGCTTCGCCGGCTTCCAGTCACCTGCCTGTCTGACGTTGGCTGAAGCGATCCACGTGTGTCACCCCGACGATACGCTGCGCATCAGCGCTGCACTGCAGGCTGCCCAGCGGGCAGCACACAACATTCAGGACAGCATGTTCTGTGCACGGACCACGGGCCGCTTCAATGCGATGGTCAGTCGTTGGTGGAGAACACCCCCTGTTGGCTTCGATGTGGCTGTAGCCCGGCGGCTGTGCCAGACTCCAGATGCCCCTGAGTTCGCTGCTTTGCACATTGTGGGCGAGTCGTATCTATTCCGGGAATGGGGACCGGACAAGATGCCGTTGCCCGGATGGGTACTCGGGGCGAACACCCTTGAGACGTTAGCCAATCTCTACCAACGCCCGCTTGTAGAGTTCCAACGGCTCAATCGAGAGCAGGGCTGGGCGAAGGACGACCCACTACCGGAGGGAACGTGGGTCAATATTCCAGGAGCCGAGCTCGCGCCGCTACTGGCTGCCCGCTTCGCTGCCGAGGCACTTATTGAGCCCACACTTACGGACCATGAGCGTGTAGAGCTCATTCAGTCGCTCCTGCCCACCGCGGACACTAACCCGACAGCCCTGGATACTATACTGACCCGATTGCTGCTCGCGTCACGCCCGTCGGATATCGCCATATTGGATGCTCTGGAGCAAATAGCAGAACGTCTCATCACGGAAGGATCGTCTGAATGAAGTGAGACCGGTGTGGGCGTAAGTGACTGAATGAGTCCCACACACACATACATAGATTGAAGGAAAGAAGGAGATGGCAGCTCTTTCCGCCGCTAGCATCACGATCACCTCCTGATCCTTGGAGAGAAGTTTCTGTGCTGCATCCTCAAAGCGTGTAGTGTTTACTCAATCAAGCGCAACCTCATCGTCGAACTAAAAGGCTGAGACAGTGATACGCAAAAAAGCAGGAGAGGCGTCGTCTATCATTATGGTTCATTTTCACTTGTATTCACATGCTCCAGTCTTTTGTGATTGATGTGCACCTGCTGATACCACTGCAGGAAACTTCTGAAGATGCCTTTCGTGGTGCGCTTATAGTATAGTTCTCGCTACGAGTGCAGGAACAAAGCAATCGAGGACGATGAATTCAGACCAATTTGAGTGTCCTGAAGAAAGTTATCTGCAGCAGGTGGCAGATTGGACAAATTCAGTCGCGCCGGAAGGCGTCTGAAGTGTCACTGAAAGGAGGTTCATATGTCTCGCGTCTCCATCCCTACAGACGTCGCCGAGCGAGCCCAGGACTTCGTAGGCCGTCTGTGGGTACTGAATAAAGTGATAGACTGGGTGGATCAAGGGAACGAACGGTTCTTGCTCATCACTGGTGAGCCGGGTTCCGGAAAGACAGCCTTGGCCGCCTGGTTAGCCGGAGGCGGCCCAAGGCCACCAGATGAAGGTGCCAACTCCAATCTAGAGCGGGTACGCGATCTGTGGGGAGCGGCCCATTTCTGTGTGGGAAGAGGTCAGACCGGTACCCTGCACCCGGCCCGTTTCGCCCAGTCACTGGCACGCCAGCTCTCCGACCGTTACGACGACTACGCCAAGGCCATTCTCCAGCGCATCAACCCGGATATGAATATCCATCAAGAAGTCCGTGAGAACTGGGGGAGGGTGATCGGTGCGCAAATTGGAACACTCATCGTCAATTCCGATGCCAAGGATGTCTACAACCGCGTCGTGCGTGAGCCGCTTGAAGCGCTCTTCAGTCGTCGATCAGACCTGCGCGTGTTCATCCTAGTGGATGCCCTCGACGAAGCCCTGTTGTACGGCCCCACCAACATCGTTACGCTACTGGCGGGTTCCGATGACCTACCGAGCGAGGTGCGCTTCCTGCTTACCAGCCGCAATGACCCCAGGGTGACCGACCAGTTCCAGAACATAAACAGCCTCAACCTATCTAGCCCCGAGTATGGCCTTGACAGCGACGCCGATATCCGTGCGTATGTGCGGCAGCGGATGACAGAAGGTACCCTCAAAGAACACCTGACTGCCATTGGATGGCCTGCCGGAGTCGAGGACCACTTCGTCGAGCATGCCGCTGGCAATTTTCTCTACACCAAGTTTCTGCTGGACGAAGTCGTCAAGGGCAAACGCTCGCTGGCGAACATGGCCGACCTCCCTCGTGGACTGTATGGGTTGTACCGCCAGTACCTTGATCGCATCCTCCCGGAGATGTTGCAAGTCAACGCCAGTCTGAGATGGGTCGGGGAATATCAGCCCCTTTTGGGCAGCCTGAGTGTCGCCACGCCAGCCGCTCCCCGCGCCGTGCTGCCCGCCTGGCTTAAGCGGCCCGAGGGAGAGGTCTGGTCCCTATTGAACGACGTGAACCAAGTCACCGAGTACGACCCGAGCGATGGTGGCGGAGACCGGCTCTACCATCGCTCGATGGCCGAGTTTCTGGCTCTGAGAGAGTACCAGGAAGACGGTGGGCTTCGACGAAACCGGTACTTCACGCCGCCCGCTGAACAGCACGAGCGGATCATCCGCTACTATCTGAGCAACTTTCGGGGGCAGTGGCAGGAGTGCGACTTCTACGGGCTGCGCCAGCTCATCAGTCATATGCGGGCTCGCCTGATTCTGGAACAAGGGGCCGCGGAACGAAGGAAGCTCGCCGAAGAGCTCTATGCAGTTGTCCTCGATCCAGCATTCCAGCACGCCCAACGTGAGAGGCTGGGCGATCTCCAGACCACGCTGTCCGACCTGCTAACAGCTCTGGAGGTTGCTCTGGCGAACAACGATCTAATGAAGGCGCTGGCCTTTGCAGGTACTTACCGTTCCAGCAAACATAGCCAGAGTATTGCCCAGGCGATCTTCGATGCCGTCCGTGCAGGCAACATCGAACTGGCCCTGCAACGGGCAGCACACTACGGGGTAGCGCCGAAAGCTCGTGGGAGATGGGAGGCGATGTTGCTGCTCTATCTGGCCTGGGAGGCAGCCGAACAAGGCAACATCGCAGCAACACAGAAGGTGATCGCTTCGGCTGAGCGTCTGCCCCGTTTCTGGGGCAACGAACTCTCCGATGCGCTCCTGGCACGCACCGCACGTGCGCTGGCGCAGAAGGGCAGTGATACACGTGATGCGCGTGCCTGGCTGACCCAATTAGACCCGGGACAGGATCCAGGCCGGCTGATCAGTTCGCACAACCTGGCCCAGCCATTGGATCCGGCAGAACGGCAGCCCCGCGTGGAGGCGCTGGAACAACATCTGGTCGATTTTCGGCGACGCGTCGATGAAGGAGATCCTGAGGCCATCTCCGTCGTCCCCTTGCTCGACGAAAAGGAGGTAGGGGGCCATGCAGCGGGGCTGCGAAACCTATTGGTGGAGCTCGCGGCAGATGAAGCGGGCTGGAACGGGATCGACCGCATGCTGGAACCCGTCTTAACCAATCCCTATCCGCGCTATCGGGATATCGGGCTGGTCGCCCTCGGGGTCGCCTGTCTGTCTGTTCCGGAGCCGTCGTGGGTGCGTCAGCGCCTGCAGTCTATTCTTCGCACCGCCCTGGATCGCGAGGGGGTCACCTTCACCTTCGATTTACCTGCTCTCCTACTTGCCGAGGGTGAGAAGCGCCACCTCCCCGTGCAAGAACTCGCCGAGTATCTGAATCGGGCGCTCAGCAGTGAAGATCGCTGGGGGACCGCCGTACATGCGCGTAATGCTCGCGCTGCCGCTCTGTTTCGGCAGGGCCAAACGGCCGAAGCGATCCGCGAACTGAAGGAAGCTGCCAGACTGCTTCGCGGTTTCGCTGGCTACGCAGTTGAAACGACGCTAGCATTAGCCAACCGCTGGTGGGAGTTTGGCTACTCTAAAACGACATTGGTGGAGAGCCTGGTGAATGAAGCCGGGCGGCAGGCAACGAAGGTGCGAGACCCGCAGTACCGCGCAGAGAGCATCAAACTGGTCGAGACCTATCGAGAATGGTCGAAGGAGAGTGTACCCGATCAAGGAACCATACAGGCGACCCTGTCTGCTACACTGGACCCGATCACTCACACCGTCTACAAGGACCATATCAGCGCGCGGTGGGCCGGGCCAATTGATGGTCCTAACCTGGAAGGGTTGAAGATGCTGGTGCCGATAGTACTGCCAGATGGCACCGCGCTTGATGCCACTCTGGGACGGCTCGTCGGCCTGGGCATTAGCCAGTTGAGCGACAGTGACCTTGCCGAAGCCATCCGTCTCTGTACGGCTCACTTCACAAGCGGCCGTCCTTGGGAGTTGGGACAGGGGCGCTAGTCTCAACTGCGATTCTCTAAGACTTGGATAGACTCCAAGATGGAGCCCCACTACTAGAGGGATAGGGGCAGATGCTGGAATCTGTGCGTAAGTCGGTGATGAAGGTTAAGGGCTGGTGAGGGGAGTAATGGATAGTATATTGTCGACCTGCCTAAAGCTTATGGAGTGCCCTGTTCTTCGTGCAGAGTGATACTCTCACCGAGCGACCATCAGCATTCATTTAGGAACCTGAAAGGAGTGCATGGATGCCAAACGAAACTGGGGGAGTTCCTCCCCATTTCATCGTGTTTGTTCCCGGAATCATGGGCAGCAAGTTGCGAGACCGAACCACTGGCAAGATCGTCTGGGTAGATTTCTCTTCATTTCCGATCCTCAATCCTTTCGAGTGGGACAACTGGCTGAGCCACCTGCTGGACATCATGGCGTACCCCAACGAGAACCTAGAACCGGCGGGCATCATGGACGAGGTGATCTTTGTACCTCCCTGGGTCAAGCAGGAAGCCTACGATCGTCTACTCAAGGCATTAAAAGATATAGGATATAGGACTGATCCTGCGCGCTACCGGGAGAACGAATTGAACGTCTACACCTTCGCCTATGACTGGCGTCAGGATAATCGCCTCTCGGCTCGCCAACTGGGGAAAGCCATCGACCATTGGCGTTCGCTCCATCCTGGTGCCCAAGTCTGGATTCTCGCTCACAGCATGGGTGGCCTGGTCGCCCGCTGGTACATCGAGAAGGAGGGGGGCAAGGACCAGGTGAGCCGGCTCTTGCTGCTTGCCTCCCCCTGGGACGGCAGCCCCAAGGCTATGGACATGCTGTTTGACGGCCTGGATACCTTGTTCCGACGCCTTTTCAACCTGTTCAACATCGGCCCACGCACCCGCGCGCTGATCCGCACGTTCCCCTCCGCCTACCAACTGCTTCCCTACCAGGATCCCTTCCTCCGGGGACTGAACAATGAGGTAGTCGATCCTTTTAACGATGCAGTGGGTTGGCTTCAGAACGAGCAGCAGCGGCAGTGGCTGCTGGACGGGCGGCGCTTCAACGAGGAACTGGGCACGACCACCAGTGTGGAGGAGACGCTGTGCTTCTTCGGGCGCCAGATGCCCACCACCACCTCCGGTGTCGTGCGCTTCGCCGCAGGTGGGCTTTGGAGCACTATCGACTGGAGCACGACGGAGGCCGGCGATGGCACCGTTCCTGAGCGCAGCGCCGTACACCCTCATGCCAACGAAAAGCTGCCCTTTGCCGCAGAGCATGGCAATATCTACGTCGCTCCTGCCGTTGTTGAGTTCCTGAAGTGGGAACTCATTGACAAGTTTCGGATCGAGAGGAAGCGTGCTTCCCTGGCCACAGAACGCCTGACGATTGTCTTCAATCCAGATAGGGATGTCTACAGCCCTGGAGAGACGATCAACTTGTGGGCGACGATCCACCAGAATACTTCAGGGTCGTCTCCAGTTTCTAGCGCGAGCATTCAGGTTCAGCTTCTCTGGCGTGCGGCTCTTCCTGGCTCAGAGCAGGTGGTGCCTCCGCAGGTCCTCCCTGAGATACGGCTCCGTGAGAGCAAGCAGACGCCGGGCCGCTATGAGGGAAGCCTGGTGGCACCGACGACAGAAGGCTATTATCGGCTTGCGAGTACCGTCAAGGCAGTAGGCGAACGAGCGGTGAGGTTAGAGGAACTGATAGCCATCGAGGCCGTGCCTGTTTTGCCAGCATCTTGAACGGCTGCTCGAAGTAGCGTCAGATCTTGAAGATGGGACCGGCCAGGACCAACCTGCCAGATCATGCACTGACAGGGTAGACTGGCTATGAGGATCATTGGCAGCAATCAGGATTCGCCAAGAGAGGAGTAGATTATGACGAATGGACGTGATTATCTCGACTTCACGCTGGAACTCCGAGACCTGGATGTGCAGGAGAACACTTTCAAAGTGGCCGTGTTGCCTTCACCCACCGTGGGCGAAACACCGGCTGTAACGGTTCCTTACCATCTCGACGAACTGGCGGAAGACCTCGCCAAGTTGGAAGACCAAAACCTTGATCAAGCAGATTTGATCAGCCTCGGTGAACGGCTGACAGACCGGCTACTGCCTGAGAACCAGGTGCGTGAACTGTTCAAAGAAGCGGTCAAGAAAGCTGGCCGCGACAAGGGCGTTCGCCTGCGTCTGTTGATCCGCGAGCCCAGGCTGGTGCAACTGCCCTGGGAGTTCAGCTATCTTCAGGTACATCAGGGAGAGAAGGACCGCACGCACTTCCTGGTCCTCAACCCACAGATTTCGCTGGTGCGGCACGAGGCTTTGCCCGAGGCCCATCCCTCCCTTGCAGCGGCCACACCAGAACGGTTACGCCTGGTGGCGGCCCTGGCGAACCCCAAGGATCACCAGCAGCTTCAACTGAAGGACGAGAAGAGGGTGATCGAGAGGGCGCTCCGAGACTTCAAGGTAGATGGGGTCACCATCGAATGGGAGCCGTTCATCGAAGACGCGACCCCCGATGACCTGAGGAGAGCCTTGCTCAATAAGGCCGACCTGTTCCACTTCGCCGGTCATGGTGAGTTTCAGGAGCAAGACATCGATGCAAACACTGGCCAACCTGTCGGCGCGGGAAGCATCGTGCTGGTGAGGGATAAAGGAACCGGCGAGCCATTCTGGTTAAGTGCCAGGGATCTGGCCCTGTATTTGCAACAAGCGGGTGTTCGGTTGGCCTTGCTGGGAGCCTGCGAGTCAGGACGGCGAGACGGGGTCACGGCCTGGACAGGGATCGCTCCGGCTCTGGTCGAGCGGGGCATGCCGGCGGTAGTGGCAATGCAATATAAGGTAGACGATAAGCTGGCAACCGCCTTTAGTCAGATGTTTTATACCTCCTTGGCAAGTGGCTTGTCAGTGGACGAAGCGGTATCGGCAGGGCGATTGGCGATACTTGGCAATTCGGGTGAATACGACAGTGATTGGGGTGTGCCTGTTCTCTACATGCGCTCGGTAGATGGGATCATTTTTCCCAGGCTTGCCGAGCGAAAGGCAGAAACAGCCACCCAAATTCGCCGTGTGGTACAGCAAGTGGTCGAGACCATCGAGCAAGGCGGAGGGGTTACCGGCATAAAGGCTAAACGCGTAAAAGGATCATTTGAGGTTTCACAGACCGCGAAGGTCGTCAGGGGTAGGTTAATCGGGCTCGAGGTAGATGAGCTCTGATGATCACGATGCTACAACGGGAGCTTATCGACAGTCATAACATAACTTGCGATCATTCTTGATGCACCCAACACGGAGTTACGAGTTCTGTGTTATGTTTCGGAGGAAATTGTTTAAGCACAAGAGACCAGGTGGAGGACAGGTAATTCCCACTTGATTGCTGATCGAGACCTTGTAGTTGGTGAAAATATGGAATCCAAAACATAAAACGCAATCCAAATCGGTGCATTATCGTCTTTGCCCGACATGCTCTATAGGGGGAGCTACAACATGTCTCAGAATATTGTCTCAACAGCTCTTGACTTCACGCAGCATATCACCGATCATACCCGTGACTTTACAGGTCGCGGATGGGTGTTTAGAGACATCAACGACTGGGTGAATCAGGAAGATGGACCGCATTTCTTTATCATTACCGGCGAGCCAGGCAGCGGTAAGACTGCTATCTCCGGTCGACTATACCAGTTTTCACATGAAAAAGTAGCGCCTCCCAATGAGCTACCATCTCTCGGACCGAAATTTCTGAGCGCAGCTCACTTCTGTTGGGCCCATGATCATCGCTTAATCGATCCTTTCATCTTTGCCGGGTCGCTCGCCACGCAACTGGCGAACCGTTATCCTGCCTACCTACAAATCCTGCAGCTTTTGCTGCAGGAAAAGTCGGGGGGTCGTCAAAGTCACATCACAGTGAACCAAATTGTGGGAAGCATCGTAGGGGGCCAGGTCATCGGTGTCCAGGTGAACGTCAGCGGTCGGTCGTCAATTGACGCTTTCAATCGTTCTGTCCGAGAACCACTGGAGGCGTTGCTCCAAAGCCCAAACTTCCATGAGCAGGTCGTTATTCTGATCGATGCACTAGACGAGGCACTTCTCAAGGAAGAAGAGGTTGACATTGTCTCCCTACTCACACACACGGATTACCTGTCCAATGGTGTGCGATTCATCGTAACCACTCGTCCCGAAAGCGATGTCCTGCGGCCACTCCAGAGCTTGCGGCAAGCACCAGTCCAGCTTTCTCTAACTTCAAAGGAAAGCCTAAGTAATAGCCTCGCTGACGTGAAGGAATATGTGCGATCTGCCTTATTCGAGCCACCGCCGTTAGCTGATAAATTGACCGCAAACTTGTCGCCAGAAGCCTTTACCACGGCTGTACAGGCAAAGAGCGATGGTAATTTTCTGTACGTAGACAACTTACTGCAGATGTTGCATACCCAACAAGGTGAGATCAGTCAGGTTGTGCTCGACACATTACCCAAGGGTCTGGACAAGACCTACATCGCGTTTCTCGAGCGTCTTGTTGGCAAACGCTCTTGGCAGAGGTATGCACGTGTACTTGGCACGTTAGCAGTCGCCCAAGAAGCCGTAACCGAGGAGCAATTGGCCCACTTCGTTGCCAGCAAGGCGGACAGGGTACGGCAGGTACTCCAAACAATTCGCCAATTTCTCGAGGTGGATGATTCGTTGCCGGCAAGTCAGCGAACCTATGCCATCTACCACCGCTCCTTCGCTGATTTTCTTCTGAACGAGGATCAAGCTGAGGAGTATTGGTGCAACGAGGTGGATCAACACCTGCGTATTGCACAGTATTATTTGAAGAACTACATGCAGACGAGCCGTGGTGGTGGCTGGGGTGAGTGCGACGACTATGGCTTGCGGTATACTGCCACGCATCTGGCTAAAGCTGCGAGCGGGAGTAGTCAGCCCCAAAGGCAGGAGCGTGTCGAAAGCTTAGTGCGTCTTATGCTCGACGACGATTTTCAAGGGGCGCGTCTGCCAGATCTGACCGGACTGCAACGAGATCTGGAACTGGCGCTGAGAACTGCATCTGCAAACAACCATCCGCTGGCTATTCCCCTTGTCGTTGAGACCTCCCAGGCGCTTGTTGCTTTCCATCGAGAAAGGCTCAGGCCTGAACAGGTCTTCGATTTAGCCCGTACCGGCGATATCAAAGCTGCAGAAAGACAATTGCGTCTCCTCGCCATTGACTTTGCCATTGACCTGGAGTGGCAGCAGGTTGTGTTACTAACCGTGGCATGGCTGGCGAGTAAGCATAGCCCGGCTGACGCCCAGGCATTGTGCAACCATATTGCCAGAGAGCTCAGTAATTTTGATGTACTCCCACTACTCCTGGCGCGTGTACAAGCAGCACTCAATGGCACAGGCATGCCCGTGATCCCTCTACCTTCCTTGCCCCCGGCACCGTCGCTCCAAGAAGCGCGCGACATCGTGAACCGTCTTGGGGATGTGGATGACGAGCATGTTCTCTACAACCGTGGGATTGCGCCTATTGGCCAAACGGCCGAAGTTTTGCTCCTAAATGAGCCACTTGTAGATGTAAACGAGACCATGCCGCCCAGTTCGGAGGGGCAGGAAAGGGCCATCTATCTGGCTGACCAGGATACCCCCTACCTGGTTGCCTACGCAGTTGCTAATCCGATCGATGGGACAGAATTCGTGGAACATTACCTGGCTATCCATGCAGCCAATACCTATGTGTTCTACCGCAACCGCTCTTTATGGGGCATGCTGGGTGCTGTTCTGCGTCATCCGGACGCGGACTGGGTACTCGATATTTTGCCCACTATAGAGACTGCGGCGCTGGCAGGTCGTAACCAGGAATTCCAGGAAGGTTTCCCACTGACCATTCTAGCTCTGCAAGCGCTCGCGGGTCAGCTCGACGCAGAGCGTACCCTTGAGGAGCGCAGACAGCAGATCCAAGCTGAGGCCACGCAGTTATCCTCACAACCCGAACTTCACGACTGGTGGGGTTTCCAAAAGCGGCGGCTGGCAGCGCTCGCTCAAGCGTATGCTTTGTTGAAAGATCAGGATGACATGGCCGTCAATATGCTCACGCAAGCCCTGAATCTACCCTTTGCCTACGCAGGTTTCCAGGCACCTGCCTGCCTCCTCTTGGCAGAGGCGATCCAGGTGTGCCAGGTTGCCGATCGTGTGGGCGTGGAAGGTGCCGTTAGGGCTGCGCAAAACGCCGCTCACAACATTCAGGATCCCACTTTTTGTGCGAGAACCACAGCCCGTGTGTATGCTATTCGTGAACGTTGGATGGAATCACGGAGCCTCGACTTTGATATTGCGGAAGTCGTGGAAAACTTCGTTCGTGATCCCAATGCCCCGGAGTTCACTGCCCTACACAGGGTCGGCGAACAATATGATGCCAGGAATATCGGCCCAAACAAGTTACCATTACCAGACTTAATGCGTAAGGCAGGCACGCTAAAAACGCTTGCGCAGGTGTATATACGTCCACTTGTAGAATTCCAACAGCTCAACCGAGAGCAACAGTGGGCATCCGACCAATGGTTACCACCTGGGACGATGGTCAATGTTCCTGATCTCGATTTCGCTCCTTTGCTGGCTGCCCGCTTCGCCGCTGAAGTTCTGGCTACCAGCTCTCTATCAGCAGCAACTCAAGCTCAACTTATCCAATCGCTGGTCCCCATTGCTTCCTCGAACCCGACAGCGCTGGACACTGTTTTAGCCCGATTGTTGCTGGCAGCGAAGCCGAGAGATCCTAGCATGCTGAAGCGTCTCGCGCAAACAGCCTCTCAATACGCAGTAGCTGAGAAACCATCTGATGCGCTTTCTTGGTAAATAGCACATCAAAGAGGAGATGTACAGAGGGGCAGTGCTGCTTGTGCAGAAGCTTGTGGGTCTGCGACCCCACATGTCTCTCAAATCTCCCAAATGAACCGAATCTTACATGACTGATACCGTTAGCTAAGGCCAGTGCTAATCGTTGGGAGCAAAAAGATATGATAAACCTGGATTTCTCTACCTATGTGCTCGATCGCACCCGCGACTTCACGGGTCGTGAGTGGGTCTTCCAGGCGGTGAATGACTGGCTCGACGACCCTGCCGGTGAACGCTTCTTCCTCCTGACCGGTGAACCAGGATGTGGAAAGACGGCTATAGCCAGCCGCCTCTGCCAGTTTTCGCAAGGCATCGTTCCTCCACCAGATGGCTTGCAACATCTCACCCAGGGCTTCCTGAGCGCTATTCACTTTTGCCTGGCCCGCGATGCCCTCTGGATCGATCCTCTCGTCTTTGCAGGAGCGCTTGCAACCCAGTTGGCCAACCGCTATCCCGCCTATCGCAGGGCTCTCGCGAATTTGCAGGAGGATCGGCAGGTCCAGGTCGACGTGAGGCAAAAAGTGCAAGAAGTCGTCAATGGGCAGGTGATCGGGGTGGTCATCAATGTGAGCGCGCCGTCTCCCGAGAGTGCTTTTAACCGTGTCGTGCGGGAGCCGCTGGAGGTGCTCTTTCGCGCGGGTTTCGACCAACAAGTGATCATTCTGGTCGATGCCCTGGACGAGGCACTCAGCTCAAGCCTGGTGCCCAATATCGTTTCTTTACTCTCCCAGATTGACAAATTGGCTCCTTTTGTCCGCTTCCTCCTCACGACGAGCCAGGAAGCAGGCGTAGAAAACGATTTGCGGAGTGTGAGAGAACTGTCGCTCTCTACGACCGATGATCGACGCAATCTAGAAGATGTCCATGAATATGTGCAAGTGCGGTTGAGAAACGATCTGGCGCTGGCAGAGAGGGCTGTGCAGCTAGAACTGGCCCAGGTAAATACCCTGGTGCAGGCTGTTGGCCGCAAGTCGGGGGGAAATTTCCTCTACGTTCGTTTCCTCCTGGACGCCATGGGGCAGGGCCTACGATCGTTGACGGAGTTAGAGGGACTCCCCGAAGGGCTTGACGGATTGTACTTCGATTCGCTGGATCGCGTGGTCAAACTCGGGAAACGTGACTGGTTCACTGAGTATCGTCCGCTAATGGGTGTGCTGTCTGTCGCCCAAGAGAGTTTGACGCTTGCCCAATTGCAGGCCTTTACAGCACAACCAGAGTCGTCTATCTGGCAGTACCTTAGCGACCTTCAGCAGTTCATTCAGGAGGTGGAGCCAAAGGGGAATCAAGGAGAGAAGACCTATCGCCTGTATCATCAATCCCTTGCTGATTTCCTACATAAGCCGTGGCTGTCCATTGAGCGAAAGCAGAGGCCGAACAAGTTCTACCTGCCGGCGAAGGAGTTTCATAAGAAGCTTGCTGACGGTTGCGGACGGGGCGATCTCGCGGCCATCTGGCAGGATGTACATCTCGACTCGGTTGAGCAAGCGCGACGAGTGTATGCCCGGCAATTCTACATCGTCCATTTGTACCGGGCGCAGGAGTGGCAGCGATTGTTCGCAGTCCTGGATGCCGGCTCCTACGGACAGGCAAAGATACGGCATGAGCCTAGCATGCGCTCGTTTGCATCTGATCTGGATCTGGGGCGACAAGCAGCCGCTTGGGAGGGATGGCCGCTCAATAAAGGTCTTGCGTTACTGCCTCAACTGTGGCAATATACGTTGTTGCGGTGCAGCCTGGCAAGCCGCGCAGACGACTATCCCCAGGAAGCCTTTGAGTTGCTCTTCTTGCTAGGAAGAGAGCCAGAGGTAATGGGCCTGGTGGAGCTGTTGACCAGGCCGCAGCGTAAAGTGGAGCTACTGCTGAGTATCGCGAAGAGGATGGCGGTCCAGCCAGGTCGGGAACAGGAACGCCTTGATTTCCTCTTAAGGGCCTGGGAAATAGGGCGCGCGCTCGAACTGAGCGCCACATCTTCTCAGATGTTGCGTGAACTGCTGAAAGCCCTCGCCTTGGCGCAGCAGTGGGAGCGCGCCGAGGCGGTCGTGCGCGAGATCGACGACAGAAAGAGCTATTTCAAAGCCGAGGCCTTGCGAGAGTTGGGTGCCGCCTTCGCCCAGGCGCAGCAGTGGGAGCGCGCCGAATCCATTTGGGGGGAGGCCGAGACTCTGATCCGCACCTTTGAAAAGGACTGGACGAAGGCCAATGCGCTGCGCGAGTTAGGTGCAGCTATGGCTCAGGCGCAGCAGTGGGAGCGAGCCGAAGCGGTAATACGCTCGATCAGTGAAGGGGATAGCCTGGACACAATCCGGAAAGTCGAAATGCTCTATGAGTTGGGTGCCGCCTTCGCCCAGGCGCAGCAGTGGGAACGTGCCGTAGCTCTCTGGACCGAGGCCGAAGCCCTGGCAGACACTATTCTCTTGAGGCCAGAGCGGGCCGAGGCGTTGATTAAGCTGAAGATCTCCCTGGCGCAGTCACGGACGCAGGAGGGGGCCGAAGCCCTTTGGGCCGAGGCCGAGGCTCTGGTCCGCACGATCGGGCTTAGCATGGTGAAAACCCGGGCCCTTCGAGAATTGGGCACAGCGTACGCTCGAGCGCGGCAGTGGGAGCGAGCAAAAAGCGCGGTACTCAGGATTAAGGAACTCAACCAGCGCATCCAGGCACTGCAGGAGTTGGGTGTGCTCCTCGCGCGGGCGCAGCAATGGGAATACGCGAATGCGATGTGGGTGGAGGTAGAAGATGCCGTGCGAAAACTGGCAGAGGCGGCTGGCTATAGCCGTCTTTCCACATCCTGGTTCACCGGTCAAGCAGCCTTCGCGTTGAGCAAACTAGGCGCAGTTCTCGCGCAGGTGCGGCAGTGGGAGCGCGCTGAAGCAGTGTGGGCCGAGGCTGAAAGATTGGCTCGCACGATCAAGCACAACTACGGGCGCGCTCAGGCTCTATGTCAATTAGGTATAGCCCAAGCGGAGGCGCAGCGCTGGGAACCAGCCCGGGCGCTGTGTGCCGAAGCGGAAGCTACAGTGCATACGGTCAAACAGAGCGATGGGCATGCCCAGGCATTGAGCGGCCTGGGATTCGCCTTCATCCGCGCGCAGCAGTGGGAGCGCGCCGAGGCCGTACTGCGCACAATTGAGGTGAGCGATTCGCGGAACTCATTGTGTAGCCGCCTGGCATTCGTCTTCATCCGAGAGCAGCAGTGGGAGCGCGCTGAGGTGGTCATCCGCATGATCGATGACGACAAATGGCAGGCCTCCGAATTGAGAGAACTGGTAGCTGCCCTTGTACAAGGGCAGCTGTGGGGGCATGCCGAAGTCCTGGCGCGCACGATCCAACAGGGCGAAACGAGGGTCTTCGTATTGAGCAAATTGGGAGTGGCGCTTGCGCAGGCGCAGCAGTGGGAGCGTGCCGAAGCCCTGTGGGCCGAGGCCGAAGCTCTGGTTCGCTCGACCAGCCAGATCGAGCTGAGATCGTTTCTGTTGAGCCGGTTTGGGTTGACCCTGGCCCGGGTGCAGCGGTGGGAGCGCGCCGAAGCGATCATCCGCACAATCGAGCAGCACGAAAAACGGATCGAGGCATTGTGCGAATTGGCGATGCAGTTGGCCTGGGCGCAGCAGTGGGAGCACGCAAGTGCCCTATGGGCGGAGACCGAAATGGCTGCATGCCTGATCGAGCAGAGCGAAAAGCGAGCAGAGGTATTGTGCGCGATGGCGATATCGGCGGCCCGGGCGCAGCAGTGGGAGCGCGCCGAGGCATTGGTGGACCTGATCGGACAGAGTGAAAAACGGGTCAAGGCGCTGTGCGAAATGGCAATGTCGTTGACCCGGGCGCAGCAGCGGGAGCACGCCGAGGCTATATGGGATGAGGTTGAAGCTGTGGCGCGCGCGATAGGGCACGGCGAAAAACGCGCCAAGGCATTGCAAGAGCTGGCGCAGGCCTTCATCTGGACACAGCGGTGGGAGCGCGCCGAAGCCGTACTACAGAAGATCGAGGTGAGCGGCTCACGGAACAGACTCTGGAGGACTTTGGGATCATCCTTGGCGGAGCAGCAGCAGTGGGAGCGTGCCGAAGCGGTCATCAGCATGATCGATTCGAGGACAGAGCGAAATGAGGCGTTGCAAGACCTGGGACAAGCCCTGGCGCGAGCGCAGCAGTGGGAACGTGCCGAAGCCTTGGCGCACTCAATGGGGTACTCAGATGAACGCGCATGGATACTGCACGCCCTGTGTGTAGCTTTAGCGAAGGCACAGCAATGGGAACGTGCCGAAGCCACTGCATACACAATACAGAAGAGCGATTTGCGAGCGATGGCGTTGGAAGACCTAGCCGAAGCTCTGGCGCGGGCGCAGCAGTGGGAGCGTGCCGAGGCTATAATACATAGGCCTGAATGCATCTCGTGTGAGCTAGCAGTCTCGAGAGAGCTAGTGAGAGTTATGAATAGTCTTGGAAAGCAAGAGCAAACCTTACGGTTGGTACAACGGAGATGGTTATATGCTGCCAGTACTAGAGAATATGCGTTCGACCTTCTGTCACTGGCAGACGGACTCATTCCTCTCAAACCTGAAATTGGCAACGCGTTTTACGAGGCATTCACCTGGGTAGATAATTTCTTGAAAACCTAAAGGATAGCATTCTGTTCCGCTAAAGTTCGACGTAACGTGAAACACGAGAAATGGTACGGGAAACGAGCAACATGAAGCCTGTCATTGATTTTACTAGCTACATCACAGAGCGAACTGCCAACTTCACCGGTCGCGAGTGGGTCTTTCGGGCCATCAATAACTGGCTGGCCAACCCAGATGGATCACGCTTCTTTCTCCTCAGAGGTGAGCCAGGCAGCGGGAAAACAGCCATCAGTGCCAGCTTGTGTCAGTTTGCGGAGGGCACTGTTGCTCCTCCTGATGGGCTTGCACACCTTCACCCTGACTTCTTAAGCGCCTTTCACTTCTGTTCAGCACGAGATAGCCGCTGGATTAACCCTCGTGTCTTCGCGGAGTCTCTTGCTCTGCAGTTGGCGAAGCGTTACCCAGTCTATGCCAAAGCACTCGCAGAAAAGAGCGGAGATCGAGCGATTCGTATTGAAGTGCAGCAGCAAATCGAGCAGGGGCAGGGAGTTGGTGTTCTTATCAAGAAGCTCGATGTGAGTGGCACTACCCAAGAAGACGCCTTCAATCGAGTTGTACGGGAGCCACTCGAAGCACTGCTACGTGAAAAATTGGAGGAACAAGTAGTCATTCTAGTCGATGCCCTGGATGAGGCATTATACTCCAGCCAGGTGCCCAATATCGTTTCTCTACTTTCACAGACTGACAATCTGTCCTTTCATGTACGCTTCATCCTCACAACTCGTGTAGAAACGCGAGTGGAGAATGAATTTCGCAATGTGAACGAACTCTCCCTCTCTCTTCCCAGCGATCAACGCAATCAAGACGATATTAGTCGGTACGTGAAAGGCCGGTTGAAGGTCGACCTGGAACTGGCAGCGAAGGCTGAACAGGTGGAACCCACGCAAATGCTTGATTTGGCAGAGGTAGTTTCCTGCAAAGCTGAGGGAAATTTTCTCTACGCTCGCTTCTTGCTTGATGCCATGGCAAAGGGCCTGCGGTCGTTGACTGAATTGGACGGACTTCCTACAGGGCTTGATGAGTTGTACTTCGATTCACTCAATCGTGTGATCAAACTTGGGAAACGTGACTGGTTCATGGAGTATCGTCCGCTGATAGGTGTGCTATCTGTCGCTCAAGAGAGTCTGACGCTTGCCCAATTGCAGGCCTTTACAGCACAACCAGAGTCGTCTATCTGGCAGTACCTTAGCGACCTTCAACAGTTCATCCAAGAGGCGAATCCACCAGATGGGCAAGCAGGGCAAGGTACGAGATACCGTCTGTATCATCAGTCGGTCATCGATTTTCTGGGGCACCAAAGGGTCTCTATCGAACAGAGACTATCGCTGAATAATTATTATATCCCGCCAGGAGAGTGGCATAAGAAACTGGCAAACGTATGCGAACAGGGTGATCTCTCAATTATCTGGAACGATATCAAACATAATGCAGTTGAGCAGAGTCGACGGGAATATGCCAGGCGGTACTACATTACCCACCTGTACCTTGCACAAGAGTGGCAACGGCTCTTTGAGATCTTAGATGCTGTGCCGTATGGGAAGGCGAAACTACGAAGTGATCCGAGTACCCACTCCTATGCACTCGATCTGGATCTAGGTCGTCAAGCGACGATGTGGGAGGGATGGACGATAGACGAGGGGATGGCGATGCTTCCACGTCTGTGGCAGTATACCCTCCTCCGCTGTAGTTTGACGAGCCGCGCGGATCGGTATCCAGAGGCAGCATTTCGGCTGCTTGTCTTACTGGGTAGAAAGCAGGAGGCTCTTGGATTAGCTGAACTATTGACTGATCCGATCAAGAAAGTTCAAGCCTTGGTGCACATCGCCCTGCAACTACGAGAGCAAACGAGCCAGGATTCTGAGTGGCTTGAACTCCTCATGAAAGCAGGTGAAGTCTCGCACATGATCAAGGACAGCTCTTGGTACAGCTCTGGGCAAGCTGAGGCGTTGAGGGATCTGGGCACCGCCCTGGCTCAAGCCCAGCAGTGGACAGAAGCCAAACGCGTCATCAGTACCATCAAGGACCGCTCTGCGCAAGCTGAGGCGTTGAGGGA
>Ga0070717_10000135_pt1 | contig 54784 bp, 52 predicted proteins | sample LARL113metaG_FD_71366 | JGI IMG/M metagenome (GOLD analysis project Ga0070717, IMG submission 71366) | Corn, switchgrass and miscanthus rhizosphere microbial communities from Kellogg Biological Station, Michigan, USA - LAR L11-3 metaG | ecosystem: Host-associated > Plants > Roots > Rhizosphere ...
CTCGGCCGCGGCACGCTGCTCACGCCGGCGGAGAACGCGGTCTTCACGGAGCTCTCCGTGCATCGCAATGCCCGCGGCGCGCGCACCCTCGGCGCGGCCGGCAGCAACGAGATCTTCGACGCCTGTTACCTCTCGTACATCGACGAGCATCGCAGCGTGGTGATGCTGACGAACTCCGATCGTTTTCGCGCCGAGAAGATCGTCCCCGCGCTCGCCCGAAGCATGCGCAGCATCAAAACGCCCGGCGGTACGTGAAGACGAACGCCCGCGCCACGCAGTTCCGTACCGGCGGCGCGAACTTCGCGTCCTTCACCTCGCGCTCGGCGGCGGCGGCGAAGGCGTCCTGGCCCGTCGTGTTCGAGACGACGCGCGTCGACGTGACGATGCCGGCGGCGTTGACCGATGCCTCGATCGTGACGACACCGTGCGGTCCGCCTTCGTTGAACGACGGCCGCGGCGGCGTGAGAAAGCGGTAGTCGGAATCGGGCGGACAGCCGCCGCGTCGGCGCGACGTCGCCGATGAGGGGGCGGGCGCGGACGACGCCGCATCATCGCGCGCGACGTGCTGCGCGGACACCCATCCCACCTCGCCGCCGCCCGTGCGCACGCGAATCCACTCGCCCGATTCGGCGAGGATCGTCACCCGTTCGCCGCGGCGCGCGTGGCCGATCACCTCGCCCTGCATCGACGGCTCGCTGCGCACGTTCAGCACCGACGCGTTCACGCGGCCGCCGCCGATCGGCGTCTCCGAAGCGGGCGCCGGCTGCGGCTGCGCCGCCGGCGCGGGCGGCGGCGGGGCGGGTGCGGGAGGCGGCGCGGCGCACGCCGCGACGAGCAGGACGAGAGCGAAGCGCTTCATGAGAGGCGCGAGGCTAACGCAGATCCTTGCGCTCCAGCGAAGTGATTTGGGCCAAGGAGAAAAAATCGGGCAGTTCTTCTCGGTCGCCTTTTGCACGGCGCGCCGGTATGTCGATCCGCGTAAAGAAGACGGATCGAGAGCCGATCGCCGGTTGCCCGTCGATCACATGCCCGGTGGTCACCTGCCGCGCTTCTTTCGTTGCCACGTCGATCAGCCAAAGGTGCCGCTCACTCACTTCGAGCTGGCCGACAGCTACCGGAGCGGCCGCCCGGCTGAAGAGAATCCGGTGGTCGTCGAGCCAAACCGGGGAAACGTCGTCGTGGCCCTCGGTAACCGGATGCGGAACGGCATCGCCCGGCAACGCGAGCGTCCAGACTGCCCGGCGATCGACGCTTCCGGAATCGACGGCGAACGCCGCAATGCCGGCCGCGTTGATCGACAGCGAGGCGAAGTCCGGCTGCAGATGAAACTCCCCGAGGTCGCGCGACGACACGACGGTGCCGGTGGCGATGTCCAGGACCTCGAGCGTGTCGCCGGCCCCCACGACGAGCCGATCCGCGGACATCCAGGCAAGGGCGATGGTAAGGCCGTTCGCTCGCAGCGACATCGTCCGCCGTGCGCCGGAATCGACATTGACGATCGACACGGCGGCCGACAACGAAGCATCGACTTTCGCATACGCCACGAGCTTTCCGTCCGGCGACCACGCCGGCTGAATCGATGGAAGATCGTCGTCGAGCACGCGGCGCTGCGATGTGGCGAGATCCTCGACGACGAGGCGGAACCCGCTGCGCGCCCGCTGGTACTCGAGATACGCGAGGCGCGAGCCGGCGGGATCGATCGCCGGCGCGCAACCCGATCTCGGCGCGGAGCGGCAAAACGCCGTCAGCGCAATCGCGGCCGCGGCGGCGACCGTGACGCCATGGACGAGGAACCTCATCAGCCGTGTCATGGTAGCGGAAAGATCTCTGTCCACTTCCATGGAATGAACCCGAAGCCGTGGCCGTGCTCGGTGGCTGAGATCGCCGGATGTCCCTTGAAGTTCGGAATCAGGTGCGCCCCTATGCCGGTAATGGGTCCGAGAACCGTGGAAATGCCCGAGACATTCGATACCTCGATGGTGGTCTTCGTCGACACCACTTCCGCTCTGACGGTTTTCGCCACGGAAATATCGGGAACAGGACTCGGAAGATCTTTCATGACGAATTCGGCCTTCATCACGAAGGTCACGTACTTGACGTTGCCCTTGGTTTGCACGGTCAGGCTCTTGACGTTGGAAAGAGTATCCATTCCCTTCTTCGGCAGAACGACGCCGGCATTCTTCAGCGCGCCCATGATGGCCGTTCCGGAGGCCTGGAAGTCGCCGGCGGCATTGATCAGCCGGTTGGCGATCTCCAGCGGGCTGGCGCCTTTCGGCGCATTCTTGACGACTTGTGTGGCGATCTTGGTCAGATCGCCTTCGGTGAGCTCCCTCGCATGAAAGCAAGGCGTCCCGATGCCGGACGTGTTGCACGGCTTGCCATTCTCGACGGTCCCGGTCGGATCCATGAACGTGACCGGGTTGTCGAGCACGTACGTATAGCGGTTCCACGACTGCGGCTGGGTGGGACGTCCCAGCACCGGATCGACCGAGAAGAAGCGCATCTCCATCGTGTCGTAGTAGCGCGCATGCATGTAGTCGGTGGAATCGGAACTGTAGCTCTGGACGGTGGTGAAGTCCCTCTCGTGCCCGGTGAAATGCGGCGGGTCGATACGGTCGTAGCCGGCGTCGAGCTCCTGGCGGACGGACGTGATCTCCTGGCCGAACGGTAAATAGTCATGGCGCGCGATCAGCCCGCCGTTCGTGCCGGTCTCCAGGCGCGGCGTCCCGAGGTGATCGAGATGGAAATCGCGCCGTCCGCCTTCTTCCGGCATGCGCTCGGCGGCGAGAAGGTGGCCGTCGCGGTATGCATAGTCCTCGAGCCAGAGCCAATCGGAGCCGGCCCACGTGGCCATGCTCTGATACTGCCGCAGGATGTGGCCGCCCTCGTCGCGGAAGCTCCAGGTCCAGAAGGCATTGCCCGACTGCACGCCGACGCGCTCGTCGGCGGCGTTGTAAATGTAGTAGTCCTGCGTGCCGGACGCGCTTTTCCACGTCATCATGTTGAGAGAGTCGAAGCGCGCCGAGTTCGTGCCGTCGGCGGTGAGGTTGCCCGCGGCGTCGTACGCGCTCTGGGCGGAGCTCAAACGGTTGCTCGCCGGAGCGACGGCGATCGGCTTGTAGTATGTCCCGCTCGGATCGGTGGTATCGACTTCGGTGACGTTGCCGTAGGGGTCGTACGCGAACGTCTGCGAGACGTTGCCGCCGGCGAAATTCGCCGTTGCCTGGATGAGACGCCCGAGGACGTCGTAAACGTACGTATTCGCCTTGCCGTCGCTGTTCAGAGTTTCGGTGGTCGTGCCGATGGCCGTGACGTTTCCGGCGCCGTCGTACTTGTAGGTGCCGGTCGACCACGACCCGTTGCCGCTCGGGCGCGGGATGAAGCGCTGCGCGGCCGAGGCGGTGGCGAGCCGGTCGCCGAACGCCGCGGCCGGCGGCGGCGCCGAGGCGGCGATCTCGCCGGGCAGCACCGTCCGTTGGACGTACTTCACCCGCTGATGTTTGCGGAGGGCATCCACCGCCTTGTCGGGCAGCGTTACGAACATCCTTCCGAATTGCGACTGCTGGACGCTTCCGCCGAAAGCCTTCACGTCGGGGTCCGCCCCCTTCCCCGGCTTGAGGACGACGATGTAGGAGTGCTGCGCTTCAGGCGTCGGCTGGCTCGGCGGCGTCTGTGCGCCGAGCGGAGATTGCGCCGCCAGGAGAACTGCAAACGAGAGAGCCGTCATCGATCGCATCAGCGCACCCCGTCCCTGATCTGTTGCCATTGATAGGCGTAGATGAGTCCATTCCATGCCGGAACCACTCCGCTGTAGACGACGCCGTGACCGACGAGCAGGACCACGGCCTCGTCGAGCTTCTGCCGCATGGCCGTGTTGTCGGAGGCGGCGACCAGGCCGGTCGCGGCCGCGTACGACGTCCAGGCGGGCTGCAGACCGGCCGCGCGGCGCACCGCGTCGATGGCCTGCCGTAGTTGGCCGACGTGGATGCCGGAAATCCGCATCTGGCCCGCGACGAGCGGCTCCTGGGTGAAGAGCACCGAGGCCACGGTGGCGTAGTCGAGGGCACTCGGATTCGAGATCGTGTCGACATTGCTGACGGTTGCGCCGGCCCGAACGCGGTACAGGTACGCCGTCGGAGACGTTGCCCCGAAGGAGTCGGTGAACGACGTCGTCGTCAGGCGCGCGCTGACGGGCGAATACGCGCCGCTGACGATCGCCGCGCGCTCGACCTGATACCACTGCGCTCCCGACACCGCGCTCCATTGCACCAGGACGGAGAGGGGATTGTTTTGGGCGGTCGTCGCCGAGAAATTACCGGGGCTGCCCAAAGAGACGACCACCGTTGCGGAGCCGGAGCTGGTGCCGTTGCAGTACGCGTCCCGGACGCTCGTCACGCTGTACGTCGTCGTCGACGCCGGCGAAACGCTGCGGGTATACGGACTGGAGTTGATGTTCGGAGTGGTGAGGCCGTCGGACCAGGTGAGCGTCCACGGCGCCGTGCCGGTCAACGCGACCTGAACGTTCGCCGACCCGCCCGGAAGAATGGACGCGCCGCCGCTGACGGTCGCCGTCGGCGCGGTGCAGCTCACCGTCACGGTCGCCGCGCCCGAGCTCGTCCCGCTGCAATAATTGTCGCGGATGCTCGTCACCGTGTACGTGGCCGTCGCCGCCGGAGTGACGGTCCTCGAAGCGGGACTCGAGGTCAGGCCGCTCAGCGTCAAGCCGTCAGACCAGGTGATCGACCACGGCGCAGTGCCGGTCAGCGCGGCCTGGATCGTCGCCGATCCGCCCGGCGCAATCGTGGTGCTGCCGCTGACGGTGGCGGTGGGCGAGTCGCAGATCGTCACGACGGCGGTGCGGCTTTGGGCGACGCCGCAGTCGTCCGTCACTTTCACGGAGTAGTACGAAGTCTGGGCGATCGGCCCCGTATTCAACGTCGCCGAATCGTTGGAGATCGCTCCGGCCGGACCTTGCCACAGATAGTGCAGCGTCCCCGTGCCGGTGGCGGAGACGACCAGGCTGGTGCCGGTGTTGTTGGGCGGCAGATTCTTGTCGTCCGGACCGCTGCTGATCGACGGCGGCGCGCAGGAGGCCCATCCGCTGACGCTGATCGACTGCGGCCGCGGCAGACCGGAGGTGTCGGGCGTCTGCGTGTCGGTGACGCCGTTCGAGTGGACGATCGACTGCACCATGCCGTTCGGCGCGTAGGAAAGGGAGCCGAGAGAGGGGCGGAAGGAGTTCGGCGCACTGACGGAAGAGAGCAGCCCGTCCGTGTAGGTCTCCGCGACGTCCGGAGTCGTCGGGCTGCTCCACGTCGATTGTCCGCAGCGCACGCTGCCGGTGCATTTCGGATACGTGGTGGTGGCGACTTCGCCAAGGTCGTTGTACGTGTAGCTCTGGGTCAGCGACTGCGTGGGCATCGCATCGCCGCTGATGTTGGTCGTCTTCGTCGTGAGACGTCCCGCGGAATCGCCATACTGGAACGTCTCGCTCACGGTGGCGGTGCCGAGGGAGGGATCGTAGTTCTTGCGCAGCGCCGTCTGCAGCTTGCCGTTGACCAGGTCGGAGCCGTTGTTGGCCTGGCCGAACGTGAACTGCTTCAGCGTGCGGAACTGCGACGGCGAGTACGGGTTGCGCCCTTCCAGCAGCCAGACGCGCTCCGCGCTGTCGAAGTTGTAGCGCAGGTCGAATTGCGTCTGTCCGGGCAGGAGCTTCAGTCCGGCGTGCCCTCGGGCATCGTAGTTCTGATACGTGGTCGTCCCGTTCTCGGGATGGGTCTCGCTCGTCAGGAAGCCGCGGTTGTCGAAGACGAAGGAGCGGGACTGCGCGCCCATGGACACGGCGGACAGGCGGTTTCCGACGTCGTAGCCGTAGCTCGTGGTCTGCTGCAGCGGGGTTGAATATCCCTCGGTGAAACTGATCATCCGTCCCTGCCGGTCGAAGACTTTCATCGTCGTCACCGGAGTCGACGGGCCGCTCGGAGTGGACATGGAAACGGTCTCCGTCGAGCTGGAAGCGCCGATGTAGGTGTAGCTCGTGGTGTTGCCGTCGAGAGCCTGAACCGTCAGCGGCCGCTCGAAGACGTCGTACGTGAGCTGCGACTTGTGGACCGGATGGAATGCGAACTCGTTCGACGGGTCGGGAATGGTCTCGAAGGCCGACACGGTCTGGACGCGCCCCGACGCGTCGTACGTCGTCTCGCGCAGCGACCAACTGTTGTCGGGCATCAACTGCTTTTCCCGCCAAAGCCGCCCGAGGGCGTCGTACTGGTAGTCGGATTCCATCGTGCCGCGGACGCCCTTCATCGTCGCCGGCGTGAATGCACTGCCGAACAGGCTGGCGTTGGGGTACGTGTAGGTGATGGCCGACTCGCCCGCCGGCGAGATCCTGGTGACGCGGCCGCTGGAGTCGTAGTCGTACTCGGTTTGCACGAGCGCGGAGTCGCGCTCGTGCCGCACCAGGCCGGAGGCGTCGATGTCGCGGTCGATGCTCTTGAAGTTGAGCGCCGTGACGTCGTTGCACTGGTAGTACTGCGAGCTGGCCTGAACGCCGTACGAATAGCCGTGATGGATGTCGTACGCGGGCACGCCGCCGGAGTCGAGGGCATTGCAGATGGGGACTCCGGTCGGAGCGCAGGTGGGCGCGCTTGCGCAGCCCGAGATCAGCGTGGAGGTCCCGCACGTATCGCCGCCGAAATATTGCTCGCCGGCGACGTTGCCATGCCCGTCGTTGCCATAGAGGATCAGCACGTCGTGCGGATCCTCGGCGATCGAATTCGCATCGGCGGCGTCGCCGAGCAGGAGACGCCGCTTGTTCAGGAATCCGTTGCCGTCGAAGCAGTTCTCCGCCTTCGACGTATGCGAATTCTCACTGACCCACTGATCTCCGTAATTCGTCGTCACCCATTTCGCGCTGCTGGAGAAGGGGAACGTCGTGCCGACGTTGCCGAGCGCATCGGCGCCGCTGTTGTAGTCGGTGTACGAGGTCCGCACGTTCGTTCCCGGAAACCCGCCGTTCGTAGCGATCCTGCGGTAGTGGCCGAAGCCGTCGAAGTCCGACTGATCGGTTTCGGCGGTGCGGCCGCCGTCGTCGTGATAGACCGTTTGCGTGCTGCTGAGGCGCTGATCCGAGTCGACGCAGCCGGAGATCAGCTTGTGCGCCGATTGAAAGCAGGACGTGTTGTCGTCGTACTCGTAGCGAACGTACTCGGTGCGCAGCAACGTCGCGTTCGTGTCGTAACGGCGCGTGGAGAGAAAGCGGGTTCCGGACGCGGTCAGGCGCGTGAATGGGAGGCCGAACTCGTTGATCAGCGCCCCGTTCTCCGACGGCAGCGGATAGCCGAAGGCGACCGACGTGAATGAGCCGTCGGCGTTCTGCGTGAACAGCTCCTCGGCGCCCGGCCAGACGGAGTAGTAATGCTCGATCGTGCTCTGATCGGGATTCGTGAGCCGGACCATCATCTGGTCCGACGGCGCGTGGGCGTGGACGTAATACTCGTAGGGGCCGCCCTGCGTCAAACATTGCACCCATAGAGTCGAGTTCGACAACTCCGATGTCCAGGTCCAGGTCATGCCGGCCGGGATATTCGGACCGGTGATCGTCTTCTGTCCGACCCCGACGACGTCCGAGAAGGTCCGCGGGACGTGCGGCGAGGACTGGCCGTCGGGGCAGGGATCGACCGGATTCATATACTCGCGGTAGGTGTAGTTGATCGTTGCCTGCGTCGGCAGCGTGACGCTCGCCAGCGTCCCCTGGTCGCAGCCGTTCACCGCGTTCTGGTTGTAGGTGAACGAGTAGGTGGACCCATCGGGCAGCCGCAGCGTGGAAAGCATCGGGAGGTTCGGATACGGAGAGACGTCGTAAGGATAATTCCCGCCGCAACCCTTGGCGATCGGCAAGAACGCGTAATAGAACTGGTATGTAGCCGGCTGTCCCTGGGGGCCGGCCAGAATCACTCTCTCCACCCACTGGTTGTCATACGCCGATTCGGTGTACGAATAGGGTGTATTCGCGAAGCAGATGTAGTGCGTCCGGTTCTGGCTGTCGGTGATCGCCCAGGCCGAGGCGTCGCTGCTCGGGCACGGCGTCTGCGACGTCGTGTAGAACTTCGTCAAGGTGAGCGTATTGCCGTACGGGTCCGACATCGTGGACAGGTTGCCCGTCGAAGAATCGAACGTCCGGGCGATGCCGTCGGGCGAGTCGATCTCCTGCGAGCCGTCCGACTTCGTCAACATGCGGAAGTACTGGCCTTCGTGCGAGTAGCCTACGGATGTGACGTTGCCGGACAGCGCCGCCGGATTGCTCCCGGGATGCAGCCCGCCCATCGAGCCGACGCCATGGCGACTGCCGTCGGGACTGAGATAACTCCAACTGTCGTCGGGAAGAGGATTGCTGCTGTCGTGCGGCGACGCCACCCGGCCGAAGTCGAGCAGCCAGCCCAGACCGGCGTTGGAGTCGCGGTTCGGGACGACCGAGGTGTAATCCTGCCCGATGTAGGTGCGTTTTTCGTAATCCCAGACCTTCGAGTTGTAGTGGAGCACGAGGCCGTACTTGAACGAGCCATTGACCGGATATTGCAGACCGATCGGGATGGCAATGGAGAGATTTCCGTTGTAGGAATTGATCGTGTCGATGTCGCCGAACGAGTATTGCTTGTTCGGCGTGACGCCGCGTGCCACCGTCGGGAACTGCTGGGCCACGGCGATCGCCGCGCCGAGGGAGGTCAGGACCGCCAGAAGGGACGCGCGCACCCTCACTTGGCACCGCCGATGACCGCGACCCCATATTGCGCGCCCCAGGAATTCATCATGAAGACGACGTCGCCGTTCTTCAATTTCGGCGGCGCGGGCGCTTTCGTCCCCCCGCGCGACTCCAGGTTGGCCGCGGAGATCAGCGGCGCCCGATCATTGCCGCCGCCGTTCTTGCCGTTCTCGTCGTTTTTCGCGTGCAACCCGACCGGGCCGCCCCACATCCCCTCTCCGGGACGGACGACGACGATGTCGACGAGAGTCCCGTCGAAGGAGAGTTGTTGGACCTCTCCGCCGGCGTTTTTCTTCAGTTGGTGCTCGTCGAGTGTCACCTGACGGGCCGGATAGCCGGGAGGAGCTCCCGCCACGGCCAGGCCGCTCGAGAGATCGACCGCGAACCAAATCGAGCGCTTAGCCAGGGGAGTCTTCAACGCGTAATCTACATGGCCGGCCTTTACAGTGTCGTGCAGGACCTCTTCCCGCGTGACGATGTTGTTGTAATAACCCATCGCCTCGCGAGAAACACTGTAGAGATAGACGTCCGCTCCGGGCGTCACGTTCGTGACGGTGACGGTATTGGCCGAGAAGACCAGCACGGGCGCGGCCGGCTTCTCCGCCAATACATTGGCGGAGACGAGAATCGAGATCGGCAGAACGAGAGAAACCCAGCGTGTCATCGGAGCCTCCTGTCGTCCGTGGCGCTATTGCAGCGACAGGAGCACGAGAATCTCTCCCCGGCCGCCGGCCAGCGGCTGCAGGGCCTTGCCCACGACCGTGCCGGGCTGGTGGAATTTGCGGCCGTTGATCTCGATCGGCTCCGACTTCATGGCCATCCCCGGCACGTCGCTGGTGACGAGGAGGTCGCCGATGGCGATCGGCGACCGCGTCGCGTCGACTTTCACCTTCACGCGTCCGGTCGTGGCGATCTTTTCCTTCCCGTTGCCGCCGACGCCGAGGATCACGCCCGGCGTGGAGGAGACGACGCCCGCCACGGCCGTGTCGTAGGCGCGGCTCGAGGGCATGACTTGGTCGTCATGCGACGGGTCCAGCACGACCACGGTGGCGGCGTCGAGACTCGTCCCGGCACTGACCCACTCGGCCACGTCCTGATATTTCGCGTTGATGTTGCCGGTGACGTTGATGTCGCCCGCGACGTTCAGGATGGCGGTGTCGGCGATCGTCGGATCGCCGATGAAGACGTGGCCATTCTGTTTGATGACCATGCGCCCGTTGTCGACGCCGCTGCCGCCGCCGGTCGGCTTGGTGAAGAACCAGAGGTCGCCGCCCGCCAGCGTTCCGGTTCCATTCTGGCGCGCCTGAATGGCCGCGATTTGATAGTGAGCGTCGCTCTGTCCGCCGACGCGCGTGAAGTACAGCCCGCCGATGTGCGCGCCGTCCGTATCCTGATTGGACATCGCATTCAAGACCGCCTCGCTCGTGGCCGAGTACGTGGCCAGATGCGTCCCGCCGGCGGCCGGCTTGAACCACGCCCCCGTGTTGATGTACGTCGTCATGTCGGTGAGACCGACGCCGACGTTTCCGCCGACGATGTCGAGGGTGGCCCGGCCGCTTCCACGGCCGAGGAGAATGTTGTTCGTCTCGCTGCGAATGACCAGATCGTTGGCCGCCGCATCGGCGGTGAACGCTCCGCTTACCGTCGCCAGGCCGAAGTAGCCCTTGACCGCGCCGCTGTTGCGGAAGTTGATGGCCGGACTATTGTTCCCGTCGACGGCGATGCCGTCGGCGGACGCCGTCGTATAGACGTGAAGGCGATTCGACGGCGACGTCCCGATGCCGACGTTGCCGCTGCTCGACGTGAAGGTTCCGGTCGGGTACGCCGTCGTTTGGGTGCTGCCGTCCGGGAACTTGAAGCCGTTCGCGGTCGATTCGATGAAGCCGGCGACGGTCAGCGACGAGGTGGGGCTCATCGTGCCGATGCCGACAAGGCCGCCCGGCGTGAAGGTGATGAAGTCCGAAAACGTGGTCGAGTTCGCGCGGCGGTCGATGCGAAACGAGCCGTCGCCGGCGTACCCGTGCATGCGAAAACCATAACCGTTGGCGGAGGCGGCGGAGAGGAATTGCAGCTCGCCGATCGCTCCGCCGCCGTACTGACCGATCATCACGCCGCCATACTGCGGCGCCGGCATCGTCCCGAAATCGGTTCCGAAACGGGCATTGCCCCAGACTTCGAGCTTGGCATTCGGGCTGGTGGTGCCGATCCCGACGTTGCCGCCGTTGTCCTGAAGAATCAGCGGTTGCGTCCCGATCGACGAGAGCGCCGAGTACGCGCTCCCCTCCGTGGCGTTGTAGACCCACGCCCACCGCGCTCTCCCCGTGGGACTCTGTCCGACGCTGACGACGGAGTTTCCGATGTTGTTCGAGACGGCCACACCGTTGCCGGTAAGCGTTCCGAGCGAAGCGGTGCCGACCTCCAGCTTGTTGTTGACCGTGGTCGTGCCGATTCCGGCTTTGCCGGTGACCATCAGATCGCCGTTGACCGTCTCGTTCTGGGCGTGGACCGTTATCGAAGTGAACGTCAGCGTGAGCACTGCGAGCAGTACTTTTCTCATCACGATTCCTTTCGAGACTGTTAAGAGGAGCGGATGTCCTGGATCTCGATAGAGGAGTGACGCACTGAAGAAAAGTCCTACCCTATGGAATTGAAGAAATCATTGTCGATGACGGCGCACGCCGACAGGAAGGGCAGACATTGTAAACTTCGTCGTCCATGGTCACTCCTGCCGCGCGGTTTTGCGTGCACCATCCCGTGCGCCCGGCCTTCGCCGTCTGCATGACGTGCCGCAAGCCGGTCTGCCAGGAGTGCGCGACGCAGTGGGACGGCATCTATCACTGCACCGCCTGTCTGGCGGCGCGGCGCGGGCCGCGGGTGCGGCGCTCGCGCGCGGCCGGATGGCTCTCCGCCGCCGCGGCGTCGGCCCTCCTCCTTTATTTGAGCGCGCGGCTGATGGTTTGGGCCGGCGCGCTGATCGCGGGACTGTTTTGATCCGGGCGCCGCTCTCCACCACATCCGTGCTCGACGAGATGAGCGACGCCGTCGCCCTCGCTGCCGCGCCGTGGGCCGGCGTCCTCGTCCTCACCTCGCTCCCCTACTACTTCCTGCAGGTCCTCTTCCTCGACCGCCTCGCCGAAGTCGGCAATGCGGCCGCGCACTACGGCCGCGCCCTCGGCGCGCTCGCGAACTGGACGATCCTCGCCTTCGTCCTTTGCCTGTGGGGCCGCGCCGTCTGGGCGCGCGCCTGCCGCATCGCCCTCGAGACCGGCGCGCGCCCGAGCCTCAACGCCCTGCGCGTGCCGCTCGCGGCGCTGGCGAGCTATCTCCTCACCGCGTCGCTCGCCGAGGTCTTGTTTTACGGGACGCTGTTGTCGGTCGTCGGGCCGCTCGTCGTCATCCTCTTCGGCGGCATCGCCATCGGCACGATGGAGCTCAACGAGCAGGCCGGCGTCGCCGCGCCGCTGCGGCTCATCGCGCGCTACTCGCGGCACGTGCGCGTGGAGCTCGCCATCCTTCTCATCTTCATCGTCGGCTGGATCGTCGCCTCCGTGAACATCAACGCGGCGTTCCGCATCGGCGTCTGGGCGGCGCACGGCTTTGCCAGCACCGACATCAGCCGCTGGCAGCTCCTCCTCAATTTCGGCAACCGCACCTATCGCCTGCTGCTTTTCGCCGGCGCGGCGCTGGCGGTCGAGCCGTTCTGGATCGCCGCGAACGTCGTTCTCGTGCGCAAGTCGGGCGCGGCGGAGAGCGGCGAAGAGCTGCGGATCTGGTTTCGCGAGCTGCAGGGGAAGAGCGAATGAGGTGGATGGCAGCGATGGCGTTCCTCGCCGCGACGTCCGCGGGCGCGATGACGCTGCCCAACTACGCCGTCGCGCTCGAGCAGATCCGCGCCGCCGACGCCACCACGGCGCGCACGCGTGCCCAGCAACTCCTCGGCGCGGAGGTGGAGTCGCCGGCCGGGCGCTTCACCGCCGATGCCGCGCTGCTGCACGAAGTCATGGCCAATCCCGCCGGCGCGCACGCGCACCTCGACGCCGCCATCGCCGCGCTGCGCTCCGCGGCGCCGCGGACGAGCGAGCCGAAGACGGACCCGCGCCTGATCGAGAAACTGCGCGCCGAGGAGACCGCGCGGACGATGAAGGCGGGCGGTGAGATCCGCGTCGTGCCGGCCGACGAGAAGTCGCTCGAGAGCGCCGCCGGCGGCCTCGGCAAAGTGTGGAAGTGGATCGCCAGGCAGTTCGACAAGCTCGCCAACTTCTTCGAGCGCTGGTGGCCGAAGCAGACGATCTCGGACAAGGATCGCGAGCGCCGCGGCGTCGCGCCGCGCGGGCTCGTCACCATCATCGTCGGCGTCATCGTCGTCATCCTGGCCATCCTGGCCTTCGAAGTCGTCCGCCGCAGCCGCGCCGCCGCGCCCGAGGCGGCGCTCGTCACCAGCGATCCGATCGAATCGCGGCGCGACGAAGACCCGCTCTCGCGCGGCGCGAACGGGTGGGAGCGCTACGCCGCTCAGCTCGCCGCGGCGGGGCGGACGCGCGAGGCCATCCGGGCCTGGTTCCACGCCGTCCTGGTCACGCTCTACGCCGCCGGCATCCTTCACTTCAAGAAAGGGCGGACGAACTGGGAGTACATCGCCGCGCTCTCGCCGGAGCTGCCGTGGCGCGGCGAGTTCGTGACGATGACGCGGCGCTTCGAGACGGAGTGGTACGGACGCGCGGAGTCGGCGATCGACGCGCTCGACGACGCGGCCGAGCGCGCGCGGCGGATTTTGGACGCGGTGCGGCGGAGGGCGGCGGCGTGAAGCTCTCGGAGCACCGGCGGCCCGCCGGCTGGCGTGGCGGCGTCCCGCCGCGACGCGGGCGAGACGCCCGCGGGCCAGCCGGCGTGGACGCCGGCACTCCAAGCCGTGCGGCGGAGGGCGGCGGCGTGAAGCTCTCGGAACGCCGGCGGCCCGCCGGCTGGCGTGGCGGCGTCCCGCCGCGACGCGGGCGAGACGCCCGCGGGCCAGCCGGCGTGGACGCCGGCGTTCCGAGGCGGCGGAGGGCGGCGGCGTGAAGCGGACGCTGATGTTCGCCGTGCCGATCGCGCTCTACTTCGCGGCCGTGGCGCTGTGGGTCGGCGGCGACAAACGCGTGTCGAAGCACGCCTTCGACGAATTCTCCGCCTCGAGCACCGCGCCGAAAGGCGTCTCGCTCGCGGCGAAATATCTGGCGCGCGACGGCCGCCGCGTCGACGCGCTCACGCTCGCGCTGAACGACCGCAACGTCGCGCCGGGCGCCGTCGTCTTCCGCATCGGCCCGCAGGCGCAGGTGGACTTTCGCACGGAGCTCGAGGAGATGCGGGAGAAAAAGACGAAGGCGAAGAAGCCGCGCACGCACTACGTCACGCCGCTGCTGAACGACGAGGAGGAGGCGTGGGTGCGCGCGGGCGGGCGGCTGGTCGTGGCGGCCGAGGGGCATTACGGATCGCTCGACGTCAGCGACGCGCCGGCGAGGGTGGCGAAGAAAGTCTTCCCGCTCTGGCCGGGACTCGACACGCTCGACCTCCCGGCGGCGCGCGCGGTCGGCGGCGAGGCGCTGCGCAACGGGCACGCCGTCTACGTGGCCGGCGAGGCGCCGGTCGTCGCGCGCATCGCCGACGGCGCCGGCGACGTGATCGTCTTCGGCGCGCCCGAGGCGCTCGACAACGAGCATATCGCCCGGAACCTGCCGTTCCTCGTCGCGCTCACCGGCGATGCGCGCCGCGTCTACTTCGACGAGACGATCCACGGCATGTCGACCGGCGAGGGCGCGCTGGCGCTGATGAAAGAGTGGCGGCTCGGGCCGTTCCTGCTGCTGCTGCTGATCCTCGCGGCGACGATCTTCTGGCGCGGCGGGACGCGCGTGGGCGTGCCGGACGACGAGTTCCGCGACACGCGCTCCGACGCCATCGACCTCGTCGCCTCCCTCGGCGCGCTCTACGACCGTTCGATGACGAAGGGCGAAGCGCTCGCCGCGTACCAGCGCGAGCTGACGCGCGCCGTCGCCGCCACGAGCGGCCTGCGCGGCGAGGCGCTGCACAAACGCGTCAGCGACCTGACCGGCGGCGCCGCGCCGGCGTGGAAGCACCAGCAAATCACCGACGAGGAGTTCAAACAAATGTTGACGACGCTGAACGCGGCGTTTGCGAGGTTGTCGTAATGCAATCGATTCAAGAACTCTCCACTCGGTTCGGGCAACTTCGCGAGCAGCTCGACACCGTGATCCTCGGACAGGAGCGCGTGAAGGCGCTGGCCGTCACGACGCTCGTCGCGGGCGGCCACATGCTGCTCGAAGGCGTCCCCGGCACCGGCAAGACGCTCCTCTCGCTGGCGCTGGCGAAGCTCCTCGGATGCCGCTTCCGGCGCATCCAATTCACGCCCGACCTCATGCCCGCGGACCTCGTCGGCGCGAACGTCTTCAACCAGAAGTCGGAAGAGTTCGCGTTCCGTCCCGGCCCGGTCTTCACCGACGTCCTTCTCGCCGACGAGATCAACCGCACGCCGCCGCGCACGCAGGCGGCGCTGCTCGAGGCGATGCAGGAGAACGCCGCGACGGTCGACGGCGTGCGCTACGCGGTGTCGCCGGTCTTCACGGTGTTCGCGACGCAGAACCCGGTCGAGTTCGAGGGGACGTATCCGCTCCCCGAGGCGCAGCGCGACCGGTTTCTGATGAAGATCTCGATCGACTTCCCCGAGGCCGCCGACGAGAACCGCATGCTCGCCGCGTACGCCGCGGGGCAGCGGCTGCACGACGATACCGTCGGCAAGCTGCAGCCGGTCGTCAGCGCCGAGGAGCTCGCGCAGGCGCGGCGCACCGTGGCCACGCAGGTGCGCGTCGACGCGGAGATCATCCGCTACATCCAGGAAATCGTGGCCCGGACGCGCAACGACGACGCCGTGCAGATCGGCGCCGGCCCGCGCGCGTCGCTGGCGCTGCTCGAGGTCAGCCGCGCCGCCGCCGCGCTGCAGGGCCGCGACTTCATCACGCCCGACGACGTGAAGGCGCTCGTGTCGCCCGTGCTCTCGCATCGCGTGACGCTGTCGCCGGAAGCGGAGATGGAAGGACTCGCGCTGGAAGATTTGCTGTCGCGGATTTTTGAGACTGTTGAGGTGCCGAGGTGAAGTGTCAAGTGTCAGGTGTTATGTGTTAGGCACACCGCCAATACATATCACCCAACACCTAAGAACCTAAGAACCAAAAATGCGTCCCGGCCCGCTCCTCCCCCGCCTGATCGTGATCACCGCGGCGCTCGCCGCGCTGATCCCGGTCGCGCTTTGGGTGGAGTGGGTCGTCGTCGGCGCGTTCGCGCTCGTCGTCGTCGCGGCCGGCACCGAGGCCGTGGCGCTGCGGCGCATCGCCGTCGCCGCGGAGCGGCCGGCGAAGATCGCCCTCGCCCTCGACGAGGTCGAGAGCACCGCCGTCGACTTGAGCAGCAACGCCGCGCGTCCGCTCAAGCTCATCGTCCGCCAGCGCTGGCCGGAGCTCGTCGCGCAGCGCTCCATCGTCGCCAGCGCGCTCTGCCGTCCCGGCGAAGTCGTGCGCGTCGACATGAGCGTCCGCGCCATCGCCCGCGGAAGCGCCGTCGTCGAACGCGTGGCCGTGGCCATGACCTTCGTCGGCATCGTCGAGCGCATCGCGCGCGCCGGCGCCGAGGCGGAGCTCGACGTCCTGCCGAACCTCCGCGCCGTCAAGCGCCTGCACAAGCAGCTCAACGCCTACGCCCTCCGCGGCCTCGGCGCGCGCGCTGCGCCGCGCATCGGCAAGGGGCGCGAGTTCGACCGCCTGCGCGACTACGTCCTCGACGACGACTACCGCGACATCGCCTGGCGCGCCTCCGCGCGGCACGGGCGCCTCATCGTCCGCGAGTTCCGCCTCGACCGCTCGCAGGAGATCCTCCTCTGCCTCGACCAGGGCCACCGCATGGCCGCGCGCGTCGCGCAGATCACACGCCTCGACCACGCCGTCAACGCCACGGTGCTCATCAGCTACATCTGCAATCGCATGGAGGACAAGGTCGGCCTCGTCGCCTTCGACACCGACGTCGACAAGGGCCTGCCGGTCGGGCGCGGCCCCGCGCATCTCCGCGCGATTACCGCGTACGTGACGCGGCTCGAGGCCGCGTATCGCCACACCGACTACCTCACGCTGGCGACGAACCTCCGCCGCCGCCTGCACCACCGCACGCTCGTCCTCATGCTCACCGTGCTGCCGGAAAAAGAGGAGCGCTTCGGCCTGCTGCGCGCCGTGGAGATGCTCGCGCCGCAGCACCTGCCGCTCGTGGTCACGCTGAACGATCCGAACCTCGTCGCCGCGGCGAAGTTCCTCCCCGCCGACCGCGCCGAGCTCGGGCGCACGCTCGTCGCGCGCGAGCTGTGGATGAACCGCGTCGAGCTGACGCGCGACCTCCGCGCGCGCGGCGCGCTCGTCGTGGAATCGACGCCGGAGGACGCGGGGATCGACGCGGTGAACGCGTACATCGATGTGAAACGGAGACAACTGCTGTGAGCCCCCGATTCGCGAATCGCGAATCGCGAATCGCGATTCGGACCTAATCGCTACCCATGGACATCGAGAAATTCGTCGCCAACCGCACCGCCGTCTGGGCCGACCTCGACGCGCTCGTCGCGCGCGCCGAGGCGGAGCCGGGGGAGCTGTCGCACGACGACGTGCACAAACTCGTCGAGCTCTATCGGCGCGCCTGCTCCGACCTCAACCTGGCGCGCTCGTACACCGCCAATCCGGAATTGATCGGGCGCCTCAACCAGCTTACCGGCCGCGCCTACCGCTTCGTCTATCAGGCCGGGCACGAGAAGCCGATCGCCCAATCCTTCGTGCGCCTGGTCACGCGCGAGATCCCGGCGGCGTTCCGGCGCGAGCGCCTGGCCATCGCCGTGGCCGCCTCCGCGTTCATCCTCGGCGCGCTCTTCGGCGCCGCGGCGGTGCTGGTCGACCGCGCCAACGGCCCGCGCCTCATCCCCTCCGACTTCTTCACCGAGAGCCCGCGCGAGCGCGTGGAGCGGATCGAGCACAACGACGAGCGCATCGACAGCGCGGAGAAGGCCGTGCTCTTCGGCGCCTCGCTGTACACGCACAACATCCAGGTCTCGTTCCTGGCCTTCTCCCTCGGCGCGCTCACCTACGTCGGCGCGCTCTGGCTCCTCTTCTACAACGGCGTGATCCTCGGCGCCATCGCCACGCTCTACGTCCTCGACGGCGTGACCACGTTCTTCGTCGCCTGGGTCGGCCCGCACGGCGCGCTCGAGCTCCCCTCGATCATCTTCGGCGCCGCGGCCGGTCTCCTGGCCGGCCGGGCGCTGCTGATGCCGGGCGACCTCACACGCGCGGCGTCGCTGCGGCGCGTCCTGCCGTCGGTGTGGCGGATGATGATCGGCACCGCGCTCACGCTCGTCTTCGCCGGCATGATCGAAGGCGGCTTCTCGCAGTTCAGCGCGAAGACGATTCCGTATCCGATCAAGATCTCCGTGGCCGTGCTGCTCTTCAGCGCGCTGATGACGTACCTCTTCGTGCGGAGGGTCGGCGAGGAATGAGAGAGGCGATCGTCACGACGCCCGAGCACGTCGAGATCCGCCTCGAGCCGGCCGGCGCGGGGAGCCGCTTCCTGGCCATCTGCATCGACTCGCTGATGACGCACGGCCTGGCCTTCCTCGTGCTCTGGATCGCCGCGCTGGCGCTGCCGGCCGGCATCGCCCTGGCGATCTTCGTCACGGCGAACTTCGTCCTGACGTGGGGGTGGCACATCTACTTCGAGACGCGCCACGCCGGCCGCTCGCCAGGCAAGCGCGCGCTGCGCCTCCGCGTCGTCGACGCGCGCGGCCTGCCGATCTCGCTGCACCAGTCGCTGGTCCGCAACGTGATGCGCGCGGTCGACTTCGCGCCGGCGTTCTACGGCTTCGCCGCGGTCGCGACGCTGGTCGACCCGCGCCGCCGCCGCCTCGGCGACCTCGTCGCCGACACGCTCGTCATCCGCGAGGGCCGCCCGCTGGACTGGCAGAGCCAGCTCGCTTCGGAGCGCCGCTACAACTCGCTCCGCACCCCGCGCGTCTTGCGCCTGATCCGCCACCGCATCAGCCTCGAGGAGCGCGAGTTCCTCCTGGCCCTCTGCATCCGCGCCGAGAAGATGCAGCCCGAGGCGCGCTACGACTTGATGGAGGAGGTGGCGGCGGCGTATCGCGCCAAGCTGGCGGTCGGCGACGACGAGCCGATCAGCGGCGAGAACTTCGTCCGCGACCTGACGGCAGTCCTCTTCGCCGCCCGCCCCGCCGCGGCCGCGCGTGCAGCGTAGCGCCGCCGTCTCGGCGGCCGGCCAGGCGGCGTCCTCGCCGCCTCCCGCGAACGCAGGCGAGGACGCCTGCGCGCCAGCCGGCGCTCCATAATCGCGCTAAACTTCCCCGCGCGTCCAATGGAAATGGTCCTGTCCTGCCGCAACCACCCGGAGGTGATCGAAGGCCTGCGCTATTGCTCGCGCTGCGGGCAGGCGTTCTGCCCCGACTGCCTCGTCACCATCCGCGGGAACACGTACTGCGCGACGTGCAAGGCCGAGCAGGTCCGCGACCTCACCTCAGGCGTCGACCAGAGCGCGCTCGAGCTGGCCGGCATCGGCCGCCGCTTCGGCGCGCTCTTCATCGACGGCTTGATCCTCTCGCTCCCGATCACGCTCATCATGGTCCTCGGCATCGTGGCGGTATCGCGCAACAGCAACTTCAATCCGCTCTGGATCCAGCCGGGTCTGCTGCTCGTCGTGGCGCTCTACGTCGTCTACGAAGCGCTGATGCTCGCCGCGCGCGGGCAGACGCTCGGGAAGATGGCCATGAAGATCCGCGTGGTGCGCCCCGACGGCACGGCCATCTCGAAAGGGCAGGCCTGGGGCCGCTCGTTCATGCGTCAGATCCTGGCGAGCTGCCTCTCGATCTTCAACTACCTCCCGGCGTTCTTCACCAAAGATCGCACCTGCCTGCACGACCTCGTCGCGAACACGCGCGTGGTCAACTGGAGCTGAGCGATGGCCATCCCGCGCCCCGCCTACGCGGGCCCGCATTGCCCGCGGTGCCGCGTCCCGCTCGACGAGCGGCTGCAGGACGGCCAGAACGTCTGCCTGGAATGCCTCGGCGACTTCGAGGCGCGCCTCTTTCGCCCGCCGCAGCGCAGCGCGCGCGTGCTGCAGCTCGCCCAGAGCGGGCCGGACGGGGCAGTGTCGTGCGCGAACCACGCGCGCAACGCGGCGGTGGCGGCGTGCGACCGCTGCGGCCTCTTGATCTGCTCGCTCTGCCAGCTCGACGTCGCCGACGCGAAGCTCTGCCCCTCGTGCTTCGAGCGCCTCGGCCAGGACGCCGACGCCGACACGACCCGCACGCGCTTCCGCGACTACGGCAGCCTCGGCGCGCTGTGGGCGTTCGTCGGCCTGATCTTTTCGGCGCTCTTCCTCGGCATCCCGCTCGGGATCATCTCGGCCTACTACTGCATCAAGGCCTTCCGCCACCGCGAGTCGCGCTCGTCGATCACCTTCGTCGTCTTCGTGCTCCTGCTCGCGCTGGCCGACATCGTCATCAGCATGTCGGTCCTGGCCGCGCTCTTCCGCCACAAATGAACAGAACGCGCATCGGCCGCAACAGCGACTTCGCCACCCGGCAGATCGTCTACCGCACGCCGGTGGGGATCGAGGTCGACGAGCTCGACCACTTCGAGGTCGTGCGCAAGCGCGTCTTCTACGACGACGTGCTGCTCGTGACGTATCACCGCGAGCAGTCGGGGTTCGGCATTTTTCTCCTCGTCGTGATGCTGCTCTTCGGGATCGTCGCGGCCGCGTCGAGCAGCGTTCCGCCGCTGGCGATGACGTTCGCCGCCATCGCCGCGCTCGCGCTGATCGGCGGCGTGATCCGCCTGGCCCTGAAGGTCGACGTGGTGACGATCTTCGGCCGCCGCTCCAAGGCCGTGGTGCGCTATCCGTTCCGCAAGGCCTTCGCGCGCCGGATGTACGAGGAGATCTGCGCGAGCGCGGCCGCAGCGCAGGGGAAGCTGGCGAACGAGATCGCCGCGAACGAGCCGCCGCCGGTGGACGTCGCGGTGGCCGTCCCCGCCGAGGAGCTGCCGCCGATGCCGAACGCGTGACGAAACCTTTTTGACGTCTTCACCGTACCGATCGGTATGTTGATACTGATCCTCGGCGTCTTCCTCTTCTGTTTCGTCCTCGAGAGAGTCGTACCCGGCTGGCGGCTGCCGCGCGTGGAGACGTGGCCGCTGCGCGTCGTGGCTGTCAACGTCGTGCAGCTCGGCGTGGTGCTCCTGGCCGGCGTGTCGTGGGAGCGCTGGCTGTCCGGGCGGTCGCTGTTCCACCTCTCCGCGCACCTGCATCCGCTGCTCGGCGGCTTCGTCGCGTACTTCATCGCCACGTTCGTCTTCTACTGGTGGCACCGCTGGCGCCACGAAGTCGACTTCCTGTGGCGCGGGTTCCATCAGATCCACCACAGCCCGCAGCGGATCGAGGTGATCACGTCGTTCTACAAGCACCCGCTGGAGATGATCTTCAACTCGGTGCTCGGATCGCTGATCGTCTACACGATCCTCGGCCTGAGCCTCCCGGCCGGCGCGATCTACACGGCCTTCACGGCGCTCGGCGAGTTCTTCTACCACACGAACGTGCGCACGCCGCGCTGGATCGGCTTCGTCTTCCAGCGCCCGGAGATGCACCGCATCCATCACGAGTACGAGCGCCACCGCAACAACTACGGCGACTTCGTCTGGTGGGACATGCTCTTCGGCACGTACGAGAACCCGCCGGCGTTCACGTCATCGTGCGGCTTCGACGACGCCCGCGAACAGCAGCTCCTGCCGATGCTGGCGTTCCGGGACGTGCATCGCTAGCGCCGTTCGGCGAGCGGCATCAAACGATAGAGCCGGTCGCTCAGCCGCGTTGCGCGGTCGAGATCGCCCGCGCGCAGCGCCGCACGCACGTCGTCGAGCTTGCCCGCGTCATCGAGCGACAGATACGGTGACCAGCCGCCCTCGTCTTCCAGCAGCTCGACCGCACCTCGGCAAGAAAATCATCCTCGCGCACGAGCCTCGTCGATGGAACGCTGTTCATTTGCGCCTCGTCTGCCATGTTTTACCCCATTTTTCGGGATCGGTACGCGAATCGGCTGCCCCCAATGCGTCGTGCTGAAACACCAGGATGCAGGTCCTTTCGGATAATTTGGATCGTCTTCGATTACGAGCGCGTTTTGCAGGTCAGTTACGGACGCAAGAGCCTGCACTCGCTCCAGCGTCTGACTCCTCGTCAAGGCTTCCTGATCCCGCTCAGCACTCTCACAACCCCCGCCCCACCGCCGGCACGATGATCCGCAGCTCGTCCATCAGGCGCGTGAACTGGTCGGGGTAGAGCGACTGCGGGCCGTCGCACACCGCTTTCTCCGGGTCGTGGTGCACCTCGATCAGCAGCCCGTCCGCGCCGGCGGCGACGATGGCGCGGGCGAGCGGCATCACCTTGTCGCGGCGGCCGACCGCGTGCGACGGGTCGGCGATGATCGGCAGGTGCGAGAGCTTGTCGATCACCGGGATCGCCGAGATGTCGAGCGTGTTGCGCGTGTACGTCTCGAACGTGCGGATGCCGCGCTCGCAGAGGATCACGTCGTAGTTGCCGCCGGAGAGGATGTACTCCGAGGCCAGCAGCCACTCCTGGATCGTCGCCGACATCCCGCGCTTGAGCAGGATCGGCTTGCGGATCTGCCCGAGCGCGCCGAGCAAGTTGTAGTTCTGCATGTTCCGCGCGCCGACCTGGAGGATGTCGACGTACGGCAGCATCCCCTCGATCTGCGAGATCTCCATCACCTCCGACACCGTGGCGAGGTTGAACTCGTCGCCTGCCGCGCGCAGCAGCTTCAGCCCCTCCACGCCCATCCCCTGGAACGCGTACGGCGAGGTGCGCGGCTTGTACGCGCCGCCGCGCAGCACGCGCGCGCCGGCCTTGGCCACGCGCCGCGCGGTCTCGAAGAGCTGCGTCTCGTTCTCGATCGTGCAGGGGCCGGCCATGACCACGACGTCGTGCCCGCCGATCTCCACGCCGCGCGCCTTCACGACGGTCTTCTCGCGCCGGAACGTGCGGCTCGACAGCTTGTACGGCTCGCTGACGCGCACGACCTCCTGCACGCCTTCCATGAGCTCGAACTCGCGCGGGTCGATGGTGTCGACGTGCCCGACGACGCCGAGGACGGTGTGATCGGAGCCAGTGGAGCGGTGAACGTCGAAGCCGCGCGTGGTGAGCTCGGCCACGACGTGCTCGACGTTCGCTTCGCTGGTGTGCTTCTCCATGACGATGACCATGACGATCTCCTATTGATTTCGTGTCATTCCGAGCGGAGCGAGGAATCCCCTGCCGGAGGGGATCCCTCGCTGACGCTCGGGATGACACCGTGCGACGACGCTTCGCGCTCGACGCGCCGCGTCTCGTCGATGATGCGTTCGAACAGCCGCCGCATGGCCGCGATCTCCAGCGGTCCGGCCGAGGTTTGCTCGACGTGCTGGAGGACCTGCTTCTCGCGGTCGGGGGCGTAGATGGGCAGGCCGAGGACGCCTTTGAGCTCGCCGATCTCGACGGCGTACTTGGCGCGCTGGTTGAGCAGGCGCACCAGGACTTCGTCGACGCGATCGATGGCGTCGCGGAGGCGGATCAGATCTCGTTCAGCATCGTCTCTGTCGACCATAAAAAAACCTCTTCGCCGTGGCCGGGAAGAGGTGTCGATGGTCGATGCTGTCGAGCGCCCCTTCGCGGTGGGGCACTGCACGAGGCCCCTGGCTCAGTTGAAGTAGTAATAGCCGAACCAGCAGGCGCCGTGACTCATTGGGCCGGAGGGTACCACATCCCCGCTACAGTTTATCCCGCGCGAAGACGCGGGATCATCAGCGGACCTGTGACACTCGCGCACAAGGCGCGATTCGCGTCAATGCTCAGATGATCCCGCGTCTGCGCGCGGGATCAACTATTTGAGAATCTCCCGCACGACCTTCGCCGCTCCCGCCGCGCCGCCTTCCGCCACCGCCCGCACGATCGCGCTGCCGACGACGATGGCGTCGCAGCGCCCGCGCAGCGCCTCGTAGTGCTCGCGCTTGGAGATGCCGAAGCCGACGGCGAGCGGCTTCGTGACCTTGGCGCGGATCTCGTCGAGGCGCGCCAGCAGCGCGGGGTCGAGGTCGCGGCGCGCGCCGGTGACGCCGGTCGTCGAGACGTAGTAGATGAAGTCGTCGCTGGCGCGGTTGACGGCGGCGATGCGCGCGTCGCTCGACGTCGGCGCGAGGAGGAACGTCGCGCCGAGGCCGCGCGCCTTCAGCGCCGGCTTGATCTCCGCGGCGCGCTCGGCCGGAAGATCGGTCAGCAGCGCGGAGTCGATGCCGGCGCCGGCCGCGTCGTTCGCGAAGCGCTCGATGCCGTAGCGCATCACGGGATTCAGATACGAGAAGGCGATCAGCGGGACGTCGCTCCGCTCGCGGGCGGCGCGCGCAATCGTGAAGATGTCGGCGATGGTGGTCCCGTTCGCGAGCGCGCGCTGCGCGGCGGCCTGGATGACCGGGCCGTCCGCGATCGGGTCGGAGAACGGCACGCCGAGCTCGATCGCGTCCGCCCCCGCCTCGGCGAGCGCGTGGATGATCTCGGCCGTCGGTCCGTCGCCGCACGTCACGTACGCGATCAGGCCGAGGCGCTGCTCGCCGCGGAGGCGGCGGAAGAGTCGTTTAACGCGATTCAAGCGCTGCCACCTGCGGCACGTCCTTGTCGCCGCGCCCGCTCAGATTCGCCACCACGACCTTGCCCGCGCCGAGGTCGTTGCGCAGCAGCCATCCCAGCGCGTGCGACGACTCGAGCGCGGGGATGATCCCCTCCGTCTCGCTCAGCTTGTGGAACGCCTCCAGCGCGAGGTCGTCGTTGCAGTCGTTGTACTCGACGCGGCCGATCGACTGCAGGTACGCGTGCTCCGGCCCGATCGACGGGTAGTCGAGGCCCGCGGAGATCGAGTGCGTCTCGGCGATCTGTCCGAACGCGTCCTGCAGCACCATCGAGCGCGTGCCGTGCAGCACGCCGAGGGCGCCGCCGGAGAAGCGCGCCGCGTGCTCGCCGAGCTCGTGGCCGCGGCCGCCCGCCTCCACGCCGACGAAGCGAATGGATGGATATCGAAGCATTTCGTAGAAGAGGCCGATGGCGTTCGAGCCGCCGCCGACACACGCGACGGCGACGTCGGGCAGGCCGCCCGTCCGCTTGCGCAGTTGCCCCAGCGCCTCGCGGCCGATGACCGATTGGAAGTCGCGCACGACCATCGGATACGGATGCGGTCCGAGGACCGAGCCGATGATGTAGTGCGTCGTGCGCACGTTCGTGACCCAGTCGCGGATGGCCTCGTTGATCGCATCCTTCAGCGTCCGGCTTCCCGACGCCACCGGCACGACCTCGGCGCCGAGCAGGCGCATACGAAAGACGTTGAGCTCCTGCCGGGCCATGTCGACTTCGCCCATGTAGACCACGCAGCCGAGGCCGAGCAGCGCGCACGCGGTCGCGGTGGCGACGCCGTGCTGCCCGGCGCCGGTCTCGGCGATGATCCGCTGCTTGCCCATCCGCTTGGCGATCAGCGCCTGGCCGAGAGCGTTGTTGATCTTGTGCGCGCCGGTGTGGTTGAGGTCTTCGCGCTTGAGGAAGAGGCGGATGCCGCCGCACATCTCGCCGAACCGCTTGGCCTCCGTCAGCGGCGTGGGACGTCCGACGAAGTCGCGCAGCACGTCGTCGAGCTCGCGCTTGAACGATGCGTCGCGGCGCAGCTTGCGGTACGCGGACTCGAACTCGTCGAGCGCCGCCATCAGCGTCTCCGGCACGTACTTGCCGCCGAACTCGCCGTAGTAGCCGGCACGATTGGGAACCGCGGTCATGAGCGTTTGATCCTTTCGAAGAGCGCGCGCAGCTTGCCGTGGTCCTTGACCCCCGGCGAGGCCTCGACGCCGCTGCCGATGTCGACGGCGTCGGGGCGCACGAGGCTGATGGCGGCGGCGATGTTGTCGGGCCCGAGGCCGCCGCTGAGGAAGAACGGCTTGGAGCGCTCGTACGCGGTGAGGACGCCCCAGTCGAAGCGGCGCCCGGTGCCGCCGGCGCGGCGCTCGTCGTAGGTGTCGAAGAGGAGCCACGCGGCGCTGGGCGTGGCGAGGGTGTCGGGGAGCGCGTCGCGGACGCGCAGCGTCTTCACGGCGGGGATGCCGAGCTCGCAGATGTCGCTCTCGCTCTCGCTGCCGTGCAGCTGCACGACATCGAGGCCGGCCAGGCGGGCGATGGTCCGGACGTAGTCGACAGAGGCGTCGCGGAAGACGCCGGCGAGCTTCGGCGCGTCGCCGCGCTCGCGCATGACCGCGGCGATCTCGGCGGCGCGCTCGGGCTCGACGAAGCGCGGCGAGGACGGGACGAAGATGAAGCCGAGGAAGTCGGCGCCGAGCGCGGCCGCGGCGAGCGCGTCGTCCTCCCGGGTGATGCCGCAGATCTTGATCCTGGTCATGATGGTCCTGCCAGCGCGCGGACGGCGGCGGCGCGGTCATTCTGCCGCAACAGCGACTCGCCGACCAGAAAGGCGTGGAAGCCGGCGGCGCGGAGGCGGTCGACGTCGGCGCGCGTCTTGATGCCGCTCTCCGCGACTTTGACTTTGCCGCTCGGGATCTGCAGGCGTTCCGAGGTGGCCAGGTCGACGGAGAAGTCTTTGAGATTTCGATTATTGACGCCGACGATGCGCGCGGCGCCGGCGCGCTCGAGCTCCACCTCGTCGTGGACTTCGACGAGCGCATCGCAGCCGAAGTCGTCGAGGACGTCGATGAAGCGCTCGATCGTGGCCGCGTCGAGCAGCGAGGCCAGCAGCAGGATCGCGCTCGCGCCCGCGGCGACGCCGCGGATCAGCTGCGACTCGTCGACGATGAAGTCTTTCATGATGACGGGAAGCTGCGTGACGCGCGCGATCCAGGCGCGGTCGCCTTTGAAGAAATCGCGCTCGGCGACGATGGAGATTGCGGCGGCGCCGCCTGCCGCGTATTCGCCGGCGATCGCTTCGACGTCGGGATTCTCGACGATCGTGCCGGCCGAGGGCGATGCGGCCTTGATCTCGGCGATGATGTTGACGCCGTCGCGCCGCAGCGCCGTTTCGAAGCGATGCGGCTCGCGCGACGCGGCCACGCGACGCGCCGCGGCAACGTCGGGCGGCGGCTCCGTCGCGAGCCGCGCGCGCGTCGCGGCGACGATGTCGTCGAGCACGCTCACGCAAGCTCCCGCGACACCGCCACCAACTCCTCCAGCTTCTGCATCGCCCGTCCGCTCGCGATCGCCTCCCGCGCCAGCGCCACGCCGTCGCGGATCGTCGGCACCACGCCGGCGACGTACAGCGCCGCGCCGGCGTTGGCGGCGACGATATCGGCGCGCGCGCCCACCTCGCCGCGCAGGACGGACCGCGCGATCTCCGCGTTGGCGCGCGCATCGCCGCCCGCAATCGACTCGATCGGATGCGACGGCGTGCCGATCTCCTCCGGCGTGATCTCGTACGAGCGCACGCTGCCGTCCCGCACCTCGGAGACGCGCGTCGGCGCGGAGACCGAGATCTCGTCGAGGCCGTCGTGCGAGTGCACGACCATGGCGTGCTCCGCGCCGAGCGACAGCAGCACGTGCGCGAGCCGCTCGACGAGGTGCTCTGCGTAGACGCCGAGGACCTGGCGCCGCGCGAAGGCGGGGTTCGTCAGCGGGCCGAGGACGTTGAAGATCGTGCGCACGCCGAGCTCGCGGCGCACGCCCATCACCGCCCCCATGGCCGGATGCAGCTTCGGCGCGAAGAGGAACGAGATGCCGGTGCGGCGGAGGACTTCGCTCATGCGCGCGGCATCGAGGTCGATGGCCACGCCGAGCTCCGCGAGGAGGTCCGCGCTGCCGCACGCCGACGACACCGCGCGGTTGCCGTGCTTGGCCACGAGCGCTCCCCCGCCTGCGGCGACGAAGGCGGCGATGGTGGAGACGTTGAACGTCCCGCGCCCGTCGCCGCCCGTGCCGCAGGTGTCGATGACCTCGGCGCCGTCGACGTCGAGCGGCGTGACGCGCTGGCGCATGGCCATGGCCGCGCCGGTGATCTCGTCGACGGTCTCGCCCTTCATCCGCAACGCGACGAGGAGCGCGCTTTTCTGCACGTCCGTGGCGCGGCCGTCCATGACTTCGCCGAAGACGTCGAACATCTCCTCGCGTCCGAGGCTGTGCCCCTCGACGACGCGCTTGATGGCGCTGGCGATGCTCATGCGATACCTCGCAAAGTAGTGCCGGCGTCCGCGCCGGCCGGATGGGAGGCGTCCCGCCTCCCCGCGCGCCGGGACGGCGCGTCTCCGGCCGGCGAGACGCCGGCACTACTCAAGAAATTCGAAATCAGCGTATCGCCGCCGATCGTCCCATACGACTCCGGATGAAACTGAATGCCGAAGACCGGCTTGGCGCGATGGGAGATGGCCATGACGATGCCTTCCTCCGTCTCGGCGTCGACGTAGAAGTCGTCGGGCAGCGTCGGGCGGTCGACGACGAGGGAGTGGTAGCGCGCCGTGAGCATCGGCTCCGGACATCCGGCGAAGAGGCCGTGCCCGTCGTGCCGCACTTCGGTGCATTTGCCGTGGACCGGCACCGGGCCGCGCACGACCTTGCCGCCGTACGCCTCGCCGATGGCCTGGTGGCCGAGGCAGACGCCGAGGAGCGGGATGTCGTCGTTGGCGCGAATGAGATCGATGATGCGCCCGGCGCGCGCCGGCGTACCGGGACCGGGCGAGATGACGATGGCGCGCGGCCGCTCGGCCACGAGCGCCGCCGGCTCGAAGGCGTCATTGCGCAGGACGCGCACGCGCTCGCCGGCCAGACGCTCGATCTGCTGGACTAAGTTGTATGTGAAGGAATCGTAATTATCGATGACGGTAATCATGTTCGTTCTCCGAGGCGGCGGACGGGAGGGGCGCTATGCGCTGCGCCATCGCCAGGGACGGATTACCGTGAGAGGGAAGATCTCAGACGAGCCAAAGACACGAGCCGCAGCTGAGGCGGGGCGTCTCGTTCTCCTTGATGTGGCGCGTCATGGGAGCGGAAGGATACCACGAAACAGGGCGAGGTACCGCGGGGCGAAGGCCGCGAAGATTCCGGCGAAGAACGCGGCGACGCCGGCGAACGCGGCGATGAAGAGCGCTGCGTCGCGCGCCGATTTGCCGCGCAAACGCGCGTAGCCGATGAGCGCGAAGAGGGCGAGCCCGCCGGTGGAGAGCGCCGCCGGCACGGCGATGAGGAGGTCAGGCCGGCTCCAGTCGTTGCTCAGCAGGCGCTCGAAGCCGTTGCGGATGAAGCTCGTGCGCCACGCCGACATCAGCAGCCAGAACCCGCCGCTGGCGAAGCCGAGGGCGTAGCCGAATTTGTTCCGTCGAACGACGAGGATCGCCGCGAGCAGGTACGGCAGCGCCTCGACGGCGTGCAGGACGCGGATGCTCGCGTCGAAGTACGCGGACACGGCCAGGATGGCGATGAAGATCGCCGCACAAATCGCGGTGACGACGTCGATGGCGCTCCGCCTCATTGCGTGCTACTACGCCGGCAGCAACGTCCGGTTAACCGCTCGCAAACGAAGAAGGAGAAAACACCATGTCACTGACGATGGACATGCTTTCGATCATTTCCACCCCGAAGCCGCCCGGCCCCGTTCCCAACGGCCTGAAGGTCACGGTCTTCAGCGGCCCCGACACGTTCGACCGCAACGCGCCGTGCCCGGCGCTGGCGGTCGGCAGCTTCACGTATTACCCGTTCAGCTACGTCGACAACCGCGTCAGCTTCGGCGTGGTCTCGTACGACGGCAAGGGCAACATGGTCCGTGAAGTCGAGGTGAAGGGCGCGCGCTACGTCTACAAGATCACGAAGGACGGCAGCGGCACGAACGGCACGGTCTCGTTTTGGGGCCAGAGCAACCAGCACGTGACGATGGATCTGAATCAGCTGTATGAGATGTTGATCAAGCAGTAATTCGAGGGGGCAGGGCGCCCTACTCCCGGAACGCCACCACCGCCGCCGGCTCCTCCTGCTGCATCGTCAGGCGCAGCTTCGACGACTCCAGCGGCACGGCGTCGATCTGCTCGAGCGGCTTGAGGTCCTTGCCGCTGCCCGACATCCGCTGCAGCTCCTGCCCTTTCGGCCAGAGGCGCGTGTCGATCGAGCGGATCATCTCGTTGTACTTGTCGACCGTGCGGCCGATGTTGCCGCCGAGCTCGGAGATGAACTCCATCACCTTCACGAAGCGGTTGAAGAGCTCCACGCCGGCGTCGTGCATCCGCTTCGCGTTCTCCTCCGTCCGCTCCGCCTTCCAGCCGGCGGCGACGGCGCGCAGCAGCGGCAGCAGCACCGTCGGCGAGGCGAGGTAGATCTTCTTTTCGACGGCGTACTCGAAGAGCGCGGGATCGGTGACGAGGCCGGCGGAGAGGAAGTGCTCGCCGGGGAGGAACATCACCGTGAAGTCGAGCGTCTCGCCGACGGCGGACTGGTAGTCGCGGCGCGAGAGGGCGTCGATGTGCCGGCGCATCGTGCGCGCGTGCTGCTGCAAGAGCTCGCGCTTGCGGGCGTCGTCGGCCTCGTCGGCGGCGCTCTGGTAGTCGCTGAGCGGCACCTTCGCGTCGACGGCGATGACGCGCTGGTTCGGCAGGCGGACGATGAGGTCGGGGCGGAGGCGGCGGCCGTCGTCGCCGGAGAACGTCTCCTGCAGATAGAAGTCGCAGAACTCGCTCATGCCGGCGAGCTCGACGCAGCGCTTGAGCGAGCTCTCGCCCCACGAGCCGCGCACGGTGGGCGACTGCAGCGCGTTGGCGAGGCGCGAGGCCTCGCGCTGTGCCGACTCCTGCGCGCCGAGGAGCGCGCGGATCTGCTCCTGCAGGCCGCCGTAGGCCTCGACGCGCGAGCGCTCCGACTTGAGCACCTCGCCGCGGTATTGCTCGACCATGTCGCGCAGCGGCTTGAGGAGCGTCTCGAACTCCGCCTTGCTCGTGCCGAGGGAGCCGTCGACCTGGGTCTTGTTCATCTGCACGAGCGACTCGCCCGTCTGCGCGAAGGCGCGGGCGGCGAGGGCCACGAACTTGTCCTCGTCGAGCGCGGCCAGGCGCGTCTCCGCGACGACGCGCGCCTGCGTCGCGACGTCGAGGCGGCGCCGCGCGTCGGCCGCGGCCGCCTCGGCGCGCTCGCGCTCGGCGCGGGCCACGTCGCGCTCGGCGATGGCGCGCTGCTTTCCCGCGCTCGCAACCAGCCACCCCCCGACCGCGCCGGCGAGCAGCGCGATCACGCAGAAAACCGTCGTGATTAACATGAAGGTAATGGTAGACGATTATTTCTGCGACAGCAGCTCGATGACCTTGTCGACCTCGGCGTCCTCGTTGAAGAGATGCGGCGAAAAGCGCAGCATCCCCTCGCGCGGCGCGCAGACGACGCCGTTCTCTTCGAGGAGGCGGTGCCAGCGCAGCAGCGACGGCTCTACACCCGGTGGAATCGCTCCAACGATGGCAGAGCGGATCGGACGCGGCGAGGCGACGCGCCAGCCGATGCCTTCGAGCCGGTCGGCGAAGCGCGTGGCGAGGCTCACGACGTAGCCGGCGATGATCTCGATGCCGGTCTCGAGGAGGAACTCGAGCGAGGCGCGCAGGCCGTAGATGCCGTTGGTGTTCAGCGAGCCGGCCTCGAAGCGGCGCGCGTCGGGGAGGAGGTCGGTGGAACAGTCGATGAATTTGCCGCGCCGGTCGACGTTCATCCAGCCGTTCTCGAGGACGTCGAGCTCCCCGAGTTTTTCCCCGTTGACGAAGAAGAGCGCCGCCCCCTCGGGGCCGCACATCCATTTGTGGCCGTCGGCGGCGAGGAAGTCGATTTTCGAGCGGCGGACGTCCATCGGCAGCACGCCGAGGCTTTGAATGGCGTCGACGCAAAACAGCACGCCGCGGCGCGCGCAGATCTCCCCGATCGCATCGAGATCGGCGGCAAAGCCGTTGTGAAACGCGACGGACGACACGGTGACGAGGCGCGTGCGCGCGTCAACGAGGGCCTCGACGTCGTCCGGCGCGTACGCCCCGTCGCGGCTCCGCACAATGCGTACTTCCACGCCGCGCCTGTCAAGGTTCCTCCACGGCGTGGAATTGGATGGGAACTCGAGGTCGGTGGTGATGACGTTGTCGCCTGCCCTCCACCGCAAGCCCTCGGCGACGAACGAAAGCCCCTCGCTCGTATTTTTGAGGAGGGCGATCTCCTGCGGTGTCGCGTTGACGAGCCGTGCCGCGGCCTCGCGCAGCCGGACGTACTCGGCCATCCAGTCGCGCCAGTGCAGCGCGCCGAATTCGCGCTGGTCGACGACGTGTGCGGTCATCGCCTCCGCCGCCGGCACGGAGAGCGGCCCGACGGCCGCGCAGTTCATGTAGATGATGTTCGAGGTGACGGGGAAGAGGTCGCGCAGCATCGCAGGCGTGATGGTAATTCACCGCACGTCGATCGAGACGCGCACGGTCTGCATGCAGGCGACGGGATCTCCATACATCGTGGCCGGCCGAAAGGTCCATTGGCGGACGGCCTTCACGACCTCCGCGTCAACCTTCGGATCAATGCCGCGGATGATGTACACCGCCCTCACCGCTCCTTCGCGATCGACGCAGACGTCGAGAATTGCGGTGCTCGCGACACGCAACCGCCGAGGCAACTCGGGCATCACTCGACGTTCGACGACCGGCGGCTGCACGTCGGCATCGTTGCAGGGCGGCGGGAAGAAATGCCTGATTTGATCCGCATTCGCCGGCACGGCGGTGAAGATCAGCTTCCGGCGCCCCGACCGCTGCGCGGCGCGGACGAGAGTGCGAACGGCGCCGAACGGCGTGGCACGGTCGGCGCGCACGAATACGCGTCTCGCCGGATCGCTCGGGAAAACGACCGCGCTCACTTTCGTTTCGTTGACAAAAATCTCGCCGTTCGCGCGCACGCTGACCCAGACATCGCCTTCCGTAGCGGGCGCTTTGTCGCCCGTCGCGGCGACCGGCAGGTCCAGCAGCGGCCAGGCGTCCCCGCGACCGATTGGCAGGATCGCTTGAAAAAGGAGCAGCACCATCACGAAGAATCCGGTCATCGTGATGATGAAGGTCTGGAAGAGCTGGCGATGATAGGCGTCGCGGTCGCGCACGGCCGTCAGAACCGCTGCAACTGCTCGAGGTACGCGACGACGTTCCGCGTCATCTCGCCGAGGGAGTCGCCGCCGAACTTCTCACGCATCGCGTCGGCGAGCGCGATCGCCAGCATCGCTTCGCAGACCACGCCGCAGGCGGGGACGGCCGTCACGTCGCTGCGCTCCCATTGCGAGCGGTGCGCGTCGCGCGTCTCGATGTCGACCGACGGCAGGCCGCGGCGCAGCGTCGAGATCGGCTTCATGAACGCGCGCACCACCACGTCCTGGCCGTTCGTCACGCCGCCTTCGAGGCCGCCGGCGCGGTTCGTGTTGCGGTGGTAGCGGCGCGCGTCGTCGAAGTAGATCGCGTCGTGCACCTCGGAGCCCTGGCGGCGCGACGCGGCCACGCCGTCGCCGATCGCCACCGCCTTCACCGCGTGAATCGACAGGATGGCCTGGCCGATGCGGCCGTCGAGCTTCTCATCCCACTGCACGTACGAGCCGAGGCCGGGCGGCACGCCGCGCGCGGCCACGACGATCGTCCCGCCGAGGGTCTCGCCGGCCTCGCGGGCGCGGTCGACCTCGGCCACCATCGCCGCCTCGTCGTCGCGGTTCACCGCGCGCAGCGGCGACTCGTCGTCGACCGCGCCGAGCTCGTCGTACGTCGGCGACGCCTCGGGATTGCCGGCGCCGCCGACCGAGACCACGCCCGAGCGGATCTCCACGCCGAACGCGCGCAGCAGCTCCTTCGCCATCGCCCCCGCGGCCACGCGCGACGCGGTCTCGCGCGCGGAGGCGCGCTCGAGGACGTCGCGGAGATCGCGGCGGTCGTACTTCATCCCGCCGGCGAGGTCGACGTGGCCGGGGCGCGGCGCATGCACGCGGCGCTTCGACGCCTCGGCGTCGTCGAGCGACCACGGGTCCATCGCGCCGCGCCAGTTCTCGAAGTCGCGGTTGCGGATGACGATGGCGACCGGCGCGCCGATGGTCTCGCCGCCGCGCACGCCGCCGACGATCTCCGCCGCGTCGTGCTCGATCTTCATCCGCCCGCCGCGGCCGTAGCCGTGCTGCCGCCGCGCCAGGTCGCGGTCGATGCGCTCGCGGTCGAGGCGGACGCCCGCCGGCATGCCGGTGACGATGACGGTGAGCTGCGGCCCGTGCGACTCGCCGGCGCTGACGAAGCGGAAGCGCGACATTGCGGGGCGATTGTAGTTCTTAGTTCTTGGTTGTTAGTTCTTAGACGTGGCAACTAAGAACCAAGAACTGAGAACTAACAACATCATCGCGCGAGCCGCGCGTAGCCGCAGCCGTCCTTCACCTCGGCGCGCAGCGCGGTGATGGGATCGGCCTCGATCCAGGCGATGCGCTGCTGCGCGAGGGCCTTGCGGAGGCGCTCCGTCGCTTCCCTCAGCCGGCCGGTCGCGGAGATGTCGTCGACGTCGCTCCACCGCTCGACGATGCCGGGGAGCGCCCCGCCGGGCGACCAGACGAAGAGCGGCACGCCGAGGGCGGCGAGGTAGTCGCGCACCGTGGCGGGCTGATAGTCGCTCTTGTCCGGCGCGCCGCTGAGGACGAGCACCACCGCGCGGCGCCGTCCGCGCGCGGCGGCGCCGACGCCGGCGACCGCGGCGGCATCGGCCCACTGCCGCGGCCCGGCCTGCCGCACCTGCAACTCGGTGAGCAGGTAGAGCATGCCCATCTGCGTGGCGTCGAAGACCGGCGACGTCGGGAAGAGCTGCGTGGCCTGCTCGGCGCCGTGCACGGCATTGGCCACCGGCGACAATATCTGCGCGAACGTGCCGCGATCGAGCGTGGCGAACCTGCGCAGCGCGGGCATGGCGCCGTGAACCAGCTGATGCCTCAGCGTCGCGGTGCTCGGATCGCGGACGATCACCACGTCCGTCTCCGACTCCTCGATGGAGCGGACGCGCAGCGCCTTGCCGTTCGCGAAGAAGCAATCGCCGCGCGGCGCATCGCTCGTGGCGACGACCGCGACCGGCGTGAGCTGGGCCTCGGTCGACTCGGCGAATTCTCCGCCAAAGACGAATTCGCGCTGCGCCACCGCGCCGTCGGCGAAGCGCACCTCGGCGGCGAGCACGTGCGGGCGCTTCATGTCGGCCGCCGGCAGCGCCGCGGCGAAGTCGTTGTCGAGCGCGAGCGGCGCGTCGTCGAGCTTCATCGTCGCGTCGCGCGGCTTCTCCTGCGCGAGGTGGCGGACGACGAGCCGCGCGCGCGTGGGCCGCTGCCCGGCGTCGCGGTCGACGACGATCTCGATCTCGGCGAGCGGCCGCGGCACGTTGACGAACTGCGTGGCGCGCGCGATCTCCCGGCCGCTCGCGTTGAGGCCGATGGCCACGATCTCGTGCGGAAGCAGCGCGCGGCCGAAGTCGACCTGGCCGCGCCACGGCGCCGCCGTCAGCGTGGAGACCGTCGCGCCGTCGAGCACGATGCGGATCGACTTCACCTCCGCGTCCGCCTTCAGCGCCACCGGCTGCACCGAGCTGACCAGTCCGAGGTAGAGCGTCAGGAAGACGACTTGGGACACGGCCGATTATCGCGCCAGGCGCGCGTAACCGCATCCCGGCTTCACCTCGGCGCGCAGCGCGCTGATGGGATCGGCCTCGAGCCAGGCGACGCGCTGCCGCCGCAGCAGCTCCCGCAGGCGCGCGACCGCTGCCATCAGCTTCGGCCTGCTCGACACGTCCTCGACTTCGCCCCAGCTCGCGCGCGCCTCGTCCGGATTCACGCCGAACGGAGCCCAGACGAGCAGCGGCACGTCGAGCGCGGCGAGGTAGCGGCGGACGACCGCGGGCGCGTAGTCGCTGACATCCTCGCGGCGGCTGAGGAGGAGCAGCACGGCGCGGCGCCGGCCGCGCGCGGCGGCCTGCACGCCGGCCACGGCGACGGCATCGGCGAACTGCCGCGGGCGCTCGCCCGCGTCGGGGTCGCTCAAGCGGAACAGGATCGGGAAGAAGTCGACCTTGCCGACGTCCCAGACCGACGACGTCGGAAAGAGCTGCGTCTCCTCGCCGCCGCCGCGGACGGCGTTCGGCAAGGGCGAGAACATCTGCGCGAACGTGTTGCGGTCGAGGTAGATCGTGCCGGTGTTCGCGTAGGCCGCGCGGACGTCCGAGGTGTCGGGATCGCGGACGATGATGACCTCTGCTTCCGGCTCGTCGACGGAGCGGGCGTGCAGCGGCGCGCCGGCGTCGGCGAAGCAGTCGCCGCGCGGCTCCGCGTCGCTCGTGCGCACGACCGCAACGGGCGTGAGCTGGGCCTCCGCGGAGTCGCCGAACTGGCCGCCGAACACGAGCTCGCGCCGCGCCGTGGCGCCGTCGGCGAAGCGCATCTGCGCGCTGAGGAGGTGCGGCTTCTTCATGTCGACGGGCGGGATGACGGCGTCGAACTCCTTGCCGAGGGAGAGCGGCGCGTCGTCGAGCTTCAGCGTCACCGACGTCGGCCGGTAGCGCGCGACGTGGCGCACGACGAGCTTCGTGCGCAGCGGACGTCCGGCCGCGTCGCGGTCGACGACGATCTCGGTCTCGGCGAACGGCCGCGGCACGTTGACGAACTGCGTGGCGCGAGCGATTTCCTTGCCCTTCGCGTCGAGCCCGACGGCGACGACTTCGTGCGGCAGCAGGGCGGGCCCGAAGTCGACGTCGCCGCGCCACGGTTCCCCCGTCAGCGTGGCGGCGGTCGCGCCGTCGATGACGATGCGGATCGACTTCACCTCCGCGTCCGCCTGAAGCGCGACCGGCTGGATTCCGCTGACGAGGCCGAGGTAGAGCGTCAGGAAGACGACTTGGGACACGACTGATTATCGCGCCAGGCGCGCGTAGCCGCATCCCGGCTTCGCGTCGGCGTGCAGCGCCGTTAGCGGGTCGGCGTAGATCCAGGCGATGCGCTGCGTGTCGAGCGCCTGGCGGAGCGTCTCCGCCGCCGCCTTCATCTTCTCCATCGTGGAGACGTCGACGACGTCGCCCCACGCGGCGTTGCGGTCGTTGTTGCCGAAGACCGACCAGACGTAGAGCGGCACGCCGATGGACTGGAGGTATTGCCGCACGGCCGCGGGCGAGTGGTAACTCGTGTCGGGCTTGCTGCCGAGAACGAGGAGCACAGCGCGGCGGCGGCCGCCGGCGACGGCCTTCACCGCCGCGACGGCGACGGCGTCGGCCCAGCGCCGCGGCGCGTCGACGGCGATGCCGCGGATCCTCGTCGACGTCAAAAACCAGTACAGCCCTTCCTTCGCATCGTTGTTCGGGAACGACGGAAAGAGGATCGCGGTCGGCTGATCGGGAGCGACGACGCGGTCGGCCGCGGGCGAGAGGAGCTCCATGGTCGTGTCGTTGTCGAGCTTCGCGGCGCGGCGCATGACCGCGGTATCGATGCTGCCGCCGATGACGGCGGTGAACATCAGCGCGCCCTTGATTTCCTCGGGATCGGGATCGCGGACGACGACGACGACGGCCGCGGACTTCTCGACGTTGCTGATGCGCAGCGGCTCGCCGTTGGAGATGAAGCAGTCGTCGGCGGGCCGCGCGTCGCCGGACGCGGTGCGCGTGAAGACGGTGGGCGTGAGCTGCGTCGGCATCGTCTCGGCGAACTCGCCGCCGAAGACGACTTCGCGCCGGGCCACGGTGCCGTCGGCGAAGCGCATCTCCGCGGCGAGCACGTGCGGGCGCTTCATGTCGATGATCGGCAGCGTCGCGCGGTAGTTGCGGTCGAGCGAGAGCGGCACGACGTCGAGCTTGAGCGTGGCCTTGCGGACCTCCGCGTAGCTGACGTGAAAGCCGCTCAGCTTCACGTACTTCGGCGTCCCCTTGGCGTCGCGGTCGACGATGATCTCGAGCTCCGCGGTGGCGCGCGGGAGGTTGAGCACTTGCGTGGCGCGCGCGATCTCGTCGCCCTTGGCGTCGAAGCCGACGGCCACGAGCTCGTGCGGCTGGATGACCGCGCCGAAGTCGACGATGGAGCGCCACGGCGGCGCGGCGAAGGTCTCGACTTTCTTGCCGTCGAGCAGGAGCTGGACGCTCTTGACGGCGGGGTCGACGCGCATCTCGATCGGCTGATGTCCGGCGATGAGACCGAGGTACACCGTCAGAAAGACGATCACGAAGCCAGTCTACTCGCCGAGACCGCTGATCAACGACGTCAGCAGGAGCGCCAGGACCACGGCTGTTATCAAAACGTAACGGCGGTCGTGCTTCGCGGCGAAGAGAACGACGGAGATGGCCACGCGCACGACCGGCGTGGCGATGAGGAGGAGGATGCCGAGCGTGGCGATCGACTGGCCGCGGAGATCGCGCACGCCGCGGAAGACGGCGCCGAGCGAGTTCGCGAAGACCTCGCGCGAGTTCGTCAGCTGGCCGAGGGCCGGGCGGGAGTGGAAGTAGTCGGGATGATGGATGAAGGTGACGACGAGGCCGAAGAGCATGACGGCGACGCTGACGGCGACGCCGGTGCGCAGGGTGATGCTGATCAGCAGCTCGATGTCGCGCTTCATCCGGCCAGCCCTTTCCAGATCATCTGCGCGCTGACGACGACGAGGACGACGACGAAGAGGCGGCGCAGGCGCTCGCTGGAGACGTGCTTGAGGGCGCGCGAGCCGAGGAGCGCGCCGCCGAGGACGCCGAGAGCCACGGGCGCGGCGATGAACGGGTCGATCTGGCCGCGCGCGAAATAGAGTCCGGCGCTCGCCGCGGCGGTGACGCCGATCATCAGGTTGCTCGTCGCGGTCGAGACTTTCATCGGCAGGCCCATGCCGAGGTCCATGGCCGGCACCTTGAGCGCGCCGGAGCCGACGCCGAGCAGACCGCTGACGGTGCCGGCGCCGAACATCATGCCCAGGCCGAGGAGCGGGCGGCGGACCGGGTACTCGACGACCTCGCCGGTGACGTGATCGAAGTAGGAGCCGTGCAGGTGGAGCCAGTCGGCGAGCGCGCCCGGCGGCTCGTCGACGGCCGCGGCGTGAATGCCGCGCAGCATGGCCACCGCGGAGTAGCCGAGCATCGCCCCGAAGAGAATGTAGAGCCAGCGCGGGTGGACGAGTCCCGCGAGGTACGCGCCGGCGATCGCGCCCGAGGCGGTGCCGAGCTCGAGGAACATCGCCACGCGGATGTTGGCGAGGTGCTCCTTGACGTACGCGGCCGCGGCGCCGCTCGACGTGGCGATGACGGAGATGATGGAGGCGCCGATGGCCAGGCGGATGTCGACATGAAGGAGGAGGGTGAGGACGGGGACGACGATCAGCCCGCCGCCGAGCCCGAGGAGCGCGCCGAGAAAGCCGGCGACGAAGGCGACGGCGACGACGATGCCGACGAAGAAGAGCGGGGTCATGTCGCCGGAGCGACGACGCGGTCGCGGCGGGCGCTCAGCGCGATGCCGATGATGAGGATGATGACGCTGATGAGCTGGGCGATGGTGAAGGGGCCGAGGAAACGGTCGTCCTTGGCGCGCACGATCTCGACGAGGAAGCGCTCGATGCCCATCAGGATCAGGAAGGCGCCGAAGACGCGGCCACGATGGTGCGGGCGGCGCGCGAGGGTCATGAGGATCGCGAACATGACGAAGGCGGAGGCCGACTCGTAGAGCTGCGTGGGGTGGACTTTGAGGATCTCGCCGGGGAGGCAGCTGACGTTGACGCCGAACTCGTGGAGCGCCTCGCACGTGGTGGGCGGCGAGCCTTTGGGGAAGGCGATGCCGACCCAGGAGTTGGTCGGCGCGCCGTAGTCGTCGCCGACGAGGAAGCAGCCGATGCGGCCGAGGGCGTAGCCGATGGCGAGGGAGGGGGCGGTGGCGTCGGCAGCGGTGAGGAAGTCGACGCGGTGGCGCCGCAGGATGTACGCGCAGCCGAGGAAGCCGCCGATCAGACCGCCGTACCAGACGAGCCCCGCGCGGTCGAAGAGCAGATGCCAGTCGCGGAAGAGGATGGCGTAGTAGACCTTCGCGCCGACGATGCCGCCGACGGCCGCGGCCATGACCATCGACGACGCAAGGTCGTCGCTGAGCCCGTAACGGCGGAACTGGCGAGTGAGGACCCACCCGGCCGCGATGAAGGCGAGGAACATCATCAGGCCGAAGGTGGTGATCTCGAAGGAACCGAACTTGACGAGGGTCGGGTACATCGCGGGCGAAGGATAGCAGGAGCGCTCGGTCAGCCAGCAGCCGTCTCGAGAACGACGCGCACGTCGGCAGGATCGGAAGCGTGGTAGTTGAGCTTCTCGAATCCGATGACGCGGCCCAGAGTGTCCTTCATCAGAATGATCTCGTCTCCGGTTTCTTCCGCCACGGCTTCGCGCCGCGGATCTGCAAACCAGACCGTCAGCGTGTTTCCTTCGTGGTCGTAAAACACTCTCACCGGGTCCATATCGCTACGCCTTCCTTGATGGCATCCGTAGGATACGCCGTGATGACGAATGCGTCGTCATCGGCGATGCGCTTGACGACGACGCACGTCCACCTGTGCGGCCGCTCGTTGCGATAGAAGAGAAGTACGGAGGCATCGGTTCGGCTCTGACGAATCTGCTCGGGGCCATGCTCGGGTGCTTCGTCGCGATGATGAGCTGCCATCGCACGGAGGATAGCCGGACGGCGAAGCCGAGTGGCGTCCGAACTTCGAAGAGATTTTCATTCACTGGACGCGGCTCTCGTGTCGAGCGTCCTCACACCGCCGCCTTCTCCAGCGACGCCTTCTGATCGGAGATGAAGCGGAACACGTCCACCTTGCTCGAGGCGTCGAGGTGTTGGGAGACCTCGAAGAGCTGCACGGAGAGCAGCGTATTCAGCCCCTCGTCGAGCACCGCCTTGCGCTTTTCGAAGGGGAGCTCCGAGATATTGGCGATGAGCATGTTCTCGTCGAAGCGGCCGAACTGGTCGAAGAAGACGCCGCTCCAGAGCTCGTCGCTCTCCGACGTCTGGAGCGCAGTCATGAAGATGTCGCGCGCGGCTTCGTCGCCGACGGCGCTCTGCAGCGCGGCGTAGAGGCGGCCGAACATGTCGTTGTACGTCGAGATCACTTTCAGCAGCTCCGGCGAGTCCTCGACGTCGAGGAAGACCGGGCGGAACGACTTCTCCTCCGGCGCCACTTCGATCAGGCGCGCCGACAGCAATTGAAAGAGGATGCGCGAGACCTCGAACTCCGTCATCTCCGACTTCCCGATCAGCTCGCGCACCGTCAGCTTGCCGTCGATGTTGCGGTAGACGGCGATCTCGTGGTCGCTCATGTCGAGGCCGCGGAAGTCGGGCGTGGCGTTCGGCACCTTCACGAACACCATCTCCACGCTCGGCACCTTCTCCTTGATGCGCGCGGTCTCGTCGAGGCGGCGGATGCCCTCCATGATCACGCTCTGCGTGTTGATGGCGAGGACGATGCGCTCGGCGGCGAGCTCGTCGACGGAATCGACGAAGTGGAAGCTCCCCTCTTTCCAGTTGAATAGCGAATAGAGGATCTCCAACGCCTGGTGCTTGACGCCCCACCAGAGGTCCTTCGGCGAGATCGCGCCCATCTGCACGAGGAGCTTGCCGTGGCGGGTCTGCGCGGTGACGCGGCGCTTCGACTCCTCGTACTGCGCGAGGGTGATCTTGCCGTTGCGGAGGAGGAACTGGCCGAGGGAGTGCTCGGGGGAGTTGGAGTTGGCGAAGATGATCTCGCCGTCTTTCCAGTGGATGGTGCGCTCGAGGTGCTGGTTGCGCACGACGAGCTTGCCGCTGCCACGGATCATGGAGAGGAAGCTGAGGACGTCCGGCAGTTGGATGCGCGAGAGATCGCCCTGAAGAATGGTCACAGCGTCGGCCATTGGACCCGGTGCAACTTTGGCAAATAAACTGCGATCGGGCAAGGGTTTATTCGAAGCGCGAAATCGGCGGCCTGCGTAACGCCGCGGAATGCATTCGGCCACAGAAATTCAGAACGCAGAATGCGAATGCAGAATTGAGAAAACAGGCGGAGCTTTCTTCATTCTGCATTCGCATTCTGCGTTCTGAGTTTCTGTGGCCTACTCCTTCGCTCCGGCTCGGGATGACGAGGTGACGATCGTCCGCGGCACGATCTCCGTCAGCGCGGCAACGGCGCGGTCGATGTCGTCCGCGCTGGTGAAGCGCGACAGGGAGACGCGGATCGTCGCCCTTGCCTCGTCCGCCGTCATCCCCATCGCCGTCAGCACGTGGCTCGGCTCGATGCGGCCGGAGGAGCAGGCGGCGCCGGTCGAGACGGCGATGCCGGCGAGGTCGAGGCCGATGACGATCCCCTCGCCGTCCGCGTCGGCGAACGTCGCGCTGGTCGTGTTCGGGAGGCGCTCCGCGTCCGCGCCGTTGATCGTCACGCCGAGCGGCGCGATGGCCTGCTCGAAGCGGTCGCGCAATGCGCGCATGCGGGCGCGCGGCGCGGCGTCGCGCGCGAGCTCCGCGGCGACGCCGAACGCCACCGCCAGCGGCACGTTCTCCGTCCCGGCGCGGCGGCGGCGCTCCTGCGCGCCGCCGAAGAGGAAGCGCTCGAGGGCCAGGCCGCCGCGGACGTACATCGCGCCGATGCCTTTCGGCGCGTGCAGCTTGTGCGCGGAGAGCGCCAGCGTGTCGGCGCCGAGAGCGTTGACGTCGACGTCGATCTTTCCCGCGGCCTGCACTGCGTCGCAATGCAGATGGATGCCCCGCTCGCGGCAGACGCGCGCGACCTCGGCGACCGGCTGCACGACGCCGGTCTCGTTGTTCGCCAGCATCATGGCCACGAGCGTCGTCTCCGGGCGCAGCGCGTCGATCACGGCCGCGGCCGGCACGACGCCGCTGCGCAGCGGCGGCACGACCGTCACCGCGCAGCCGCGGCGGGCGAGCTCTTCGACCGGCTCGAGCACGCTGGGGTGCTCGATGCCCGTTGTGACAATGTGATGACGGGCGGCGCCAAAAATCGCCGCGTTGTTAGACTCGGTGCCACCGCTGGTGAAGACGATCTCCCGCGCGGCGGCGCCGACCAGCGCCGCCACCGACTCGCGGGCCTCCTCGATCCGGCGGCGCGCGCTCTGGCCTTCTTTATGAATAGACGAGGCATTTCCGAAGACATCCCGCAGCGCTTGCTCCAGCGCGTCGAGCACGGCCGGATCAAGCGGCGTGGTGGCGTTGTTGTCGAGGTAAAGGCGCATCGAACCGTCCAGGGACCAATATGAAACGCACCGCTATTCTCGTTTTGCTTCTGTTCGCCGTCACGAACGCGCCGCTTCTGGCAAAGAATCCTGCCGACGACGCGCCGCCGCCGAAGCCCGCGCCGGCGCCCGACGCCAAGGCACCGCAAACCGATCCGGGCGTCCGCAAGCTGTCCCGCCGCGAGCGCAAGGAGCGGATCAAGAATCTCAGCGACAAATACCGGCAGTTCCTCACCGAGGTCGAGCCGATCATGCAGCCGGCGGAGCTCGACACGTTCCTCATCCTCGACACCGACGCCCAGCGCGACCTCTACATCGAAGACTTCTGGCACCGCCGCGACCTCGCGCAGGGGACGACGAACCACACGTTCCGCAAGGAATACTACGACCGCCTCGACGCGGTGAAGGCGGAGTTCAAGTACCTCTCCTCGGACCGCGCGCGGGTCTGGCTGATCCACGGCGAGCCGAACGACCGCGTCAAGCTCGATAACTGCCGCCTGCTGCAGCCGATCGAGATCTGGAAGTACGTCTACATCGAAGGGATGGGCCACGACGTCCGCTTCCTCTTCGTGGCGCCGCGCAACGGCATCGAATACCGCCTCTGGACGCCGCTCGACGCCGAGGCGCTCGCCGACCTGATCTCGCAGGACGCCATCGGGATGTCCACGCGGCCCGAGCAGGGCGTGGCCAACGTCTTCGGGCCCGCCACCCCCGGCTCGTCGATGACCAACCTCGAGTTCCAGTGCCACGACGGCGACGAAGTGCTCAAGGCCATCGCCTACGCCACCATCAACAAGACCGACATCCAGAAGGTCTTCGAGCCGGCGCGCGTGAACGAGGAGGACGTGCACAAGATCCTCCGCTCGGTCGTCCTGGCCACGCCGGGCGCGCCGAAGCTCGACACCGAATTCGCCGCGGCCTTCCCGGCCAAGCAGGGCACCAAGACCGACGCGCAGATGACCCTGCTCGTGCCGCGCTCGGAGCTCGTGGTGAAGGAAGTCAACGGCGTGAAGCTCTACAGCATCGACGTCACCGGCGAGGTGCTGAAGGAAGGGAATCTCTGGGAGAACTACCGCTACCGCTTCGACTATCCGGCCGACACGAAGGCGGACAAGCTCGCCGTCGTCATCGACCGCTTCCTCCGCCCGGCGAACTACCGCTCGCGCATCAAGGTGTCGGACGCGAACTCGCCGGCCGAGGCCATCGTTGAAAAAGACCTGGCCGTGCCGGAGCTCTTCGACTCGCCGGAGCAGCAGCAGCTCAAAGCCAACGCCAGCGCGACGGTGGCCACGCTGAAGGGCGCGATCGAGTCGAACGAGACGTCGCTGCGCATCGTGCCGCTCACCGACGACCTCCTCAGCGGCCTGCAGCACATCGAGACGATTACTTCCGGCGACGTCAAGGCGGTCGAGTTCTACCTCGACGGCCACAAGATCATGACCAAGCGCCAGCCGCCGTTCACGCTCGACCTCGACCTCGGCAGCGTGCCGCAGGTGCGCCACGTGCGCGCGGTCGCGCTCAACGAAAAGGGCGATCCGGTCACCGGCGACGAGATCGACCTCAACACCGGCAACGACCCGTTCCGCGTGCGCATCGTCTCGCCGCGCGTGGCCATCAAGGCCCACGGCCAGACGCGCGTGGAGATGGCGGTGAACGTGCCCGAGGGGAAGAAGCTCGATCACGTCGAGCTGTTCCTCAACGACAAGCGGATGGCCGAGCTCTTCGGGCCGCCGTACGTGCAGACGATCGACATCCCGCCCACCGAGGGCGTCGGCTACATCCGCGCCGTGGCCAAGCTGAAGGACGATCCGCAGCCGCCCGTCGAAGACCTGGTGATGATCAACACGCCGCAGTTCATGGAGCAGGTGAACGTGCACCTGGTCGAGCTGCCGACGACGGTGATGCGCAACGGACATCCGGTGAACGACCTGCCGCAGAGCGCGTTCAAGGTGCTCGATGAGGGGAAGCCGGTGAACGTGACGAAGTTCGAGCACGTCAACAACCTGCCGCTGTCGATCGGCCTGGCCATCGACACGTCGGGCTCGATGCAGCCGCGCATGTCCGAGGCGCAAAAGGCGGGGTCGCAGTTCTTCACGAACGTGCTCAAGCCGGGCGACAAAGCGTTCCTGGTGTCGTTCGACTCGCAGCCGCAGCTGATCCAGCGCTGGTCGACGAAGCTCGCCGACGTGAACGCCGGCCTGGCCAAGCTGCGCGCCGAAGAGGCCACGGCGCTGTACGACGCGGTCGTCTACTCGCTCTACAACTTCGTCGGCGTGAAAGGGCAGAAGGCGCTGATCCTGATCACCGACGGCAAGGACACGGCGTCGAAGTTCTCGTTCGATCAGGCCATCGAGTACGCGCAGCGCGCCGCGGTGCCGATCTACGCGATCGGCATCGGCATTCACGCGACGGAGATCGACACGCGCTACAAGCTCGGCAAGTTCTGCACGGAGACGGGCGGGAACGTGTACTACATCGAAGCCGCGAGCGACCTCGGGCGCATCTACACGGACATCCAGAACGAGCTGCGCTCGCAGTACATCCTCGGCTTCTATCCGCCGAACGGCGTGAAGCCCGGCTCGAAGTGGCACGAGGTGTCGGTGCAGGTCGGCGAAGGACGGGCGAAGACGATCCGGGGGTATTACCCGTAGGGCAATAACCAAAACTGGCAACGCGCAATCAGCACCTTCGGGTGTGCCAGTGGGAGACTGTCCAAATTACGCGGAGAGACAGCATGTCCCAGCGAAATCTCGTATCCAAATATCAGCCGATCATTTTGACGACAGCTGCCTCGCTGCTGACCGCGATCGTCACTGCGCTCGCGGCGGGACACAGCTGGGCCGCGTTCGTGATTGCATCGGTGACCATCGCAATCGTGGTGGAAGCGGCGGTCGCATGGAGTTCGATTGTGCTGATCATCGAGCTCACCCAGTGTGCGCGGACCAAGCTGCAGCACTTCACATACCCGACTCAGGCCAGGCCTGAGTCGGATCGTCCTCGACAGTGCCACTGTGACATGCAGGCGCCTGTAATACAACGACGGAATCGATCACGATAAAAGCGGATCGGCCACTCTCCGCATTTCGCGGGATTCTGCGCAATATGACCGGAAGGCTATTGGTAAAAGAAAACCGCCAGCTTGAGTTCCCACGTAGCGGTTAACTCCCCACGCCGGCCTTCCGCTCCTGCGCCATCCGCTCGCGCTCGGCGGCGCGCTCGGCGCGGCGCTGGTTCGCCTCCTCTTTGAGGCGCGAGCCGATCGCGCAGCCGGTCGTGGTCGTGGCCAGGCCGCCCTCGGCCGTCTCCTTGAGCCCGCGCGGCAGCGCGCGGCCGATGCGCACCATCGCCTCGACCACCTCGTCCATCGGGATCACCGACTCGACGCCGGCGAGGGCCAGCTGCGCGGCGGTGAGGCCATGCACGGCGAAGAGCGCGTTGCGCTTCACGCACGGAACTTCGACCAGGCCGCCGACCGGATCGCAGACCAGGCCGAGCGTGTTCTTGAGCGCGAGCGCGGCGGCGTGGATGCACTGGCGCGTCGTCCCGCCCATCATGTACGTCACGGCCGCGGCGCCCATCGACGAGGCCACGCCGACCTCGTTCTGGCAGCCGCCGGCGGCGCCGGAGATGTTCGCCGACAGCGCGATGATCGAGCCGATGCCGCCCGCCACCACGAGCGCGCGCACCGTCGTCTCGGGGTCGACGTGGCGCTCCTCTTCGAGCGCCAGCAGCATCCCCGGCACCACGCCGCCGGCGCCGGCGGTCGGCGCGGCGACGATCACACCCATGCGCGAGTTCTCCCCCATCACCGCGAGCGCGTAGATCTCGGCCTTGACCGTCAGCGGGTCGAGGAACGTCCGGCCGTTCTGGAACGCCTCGGCGAGGAGCCTCGCTTCGTTGCCGACGAGCTTCCCCATCGACAGGCCGCCGTGCTTGCCGCGCTCGACGCAGTCGCGCATCACCTCGCGGCGACGGCGCAAGGCCATGAGGATCTGGTCGGCGGGGATGCCGTGCTCCTGCTCGTCCGTCTCGAGAAAGACGTCGGCCAGGTCGCGGTTCGCGGCGAGGGCTTCGAGGTGCTGAAACGATTCGATCATGCGGATGCCTGAACGCAGAGCGTCCAGGCATCCATTTCGGGTCTCCGGCGTCAGACGGTGTGGCGCCAGATGTGGAAGTTGTTGACGCAGACTTTCGAGGCGGTGTCGCTGCGCGACATGTTGATGTAGACGTAGACGGTGTCGCCGTTGGCCGCGGTGAAGACGGCGCCGTCGCTGCCGCACGAGACGTTCCCCTGCGTCCCGTTGTGGCCGCTCGAGTAGTAGTTGGTGTAATTGCCGTTGTGCAGCACCGAGACCTGCAGGGTGATCTGATCGAACCAGTAGCCGTTCGGACTGTTGAGGTCGTAGGTGTAGAAGGCCTCGAACGTGTTCGTGCCGGAGTCGTTCGCTCCGACGGTGAAGCTCTGGGTGATCTGCTGGTACATCGCCGTGGCGCACCAGCCGGTGGCGCCGCAGCTGAGCGTGCTGCAGGAGAGGCTCGACGTGAAGGTCCAGCAGCTCGTGCTGCACGAGGTCAGATTGTTGGACGACTCGTACTCCCAGAAGCCCGGCCCGAAGGCAACGAACTGCGGGCTGTTGCACAGCGCGAACGCACTGCCGGGGTACGCGAGAGCGATGAGGACTGCGAGAATGACAGCGATCTGTCGCATGAAATCTTTCCTCCGTTTTTTCCCGACCGGTCGGCGCACACAATCGCTCTTCCCGCGCAGGCGAGCAGTGACAAATAACACTGGTCGATGTATTAGCGTAAAAAATGAATGCTGACGTCTACGGAATGCGGTCGAGGTACCTCGCCTCCGTGACGTCCGGAAGGGCGCAGATCCGCTGCAGCGCGCTCTTCGACAGCGGCGAGTCGACGTCGATCTGCATGAAGGCGTCCTTGCCGCGCTGCTTCCGCGAGCACGACAGCGAGGCGATGTTGATCCCCTCCTCGGCGATGATCTTCGTCGCCTCGGAGATCATCCCCGGCCGGTCGCGGTAGAAGAGCAGCAGCGTCGGCGAGTCGCCTTTGAAGCGGGTCTGGAAGCCGTTGATCTTGAAGACCTCGATCACGCCGCCGCCGATCGACGAGCCGACGATCTCGGCCTCGCGGCGCGGGCCGCGGATCTCGATGCGCACCGTGTTCGGATGGACGTCGCCGAGGTCCTCCTCGGCGAACTCGACCTCGACGCCCATCTGCTCGGCGATGCGGATGGCCTCGGGGATGCGCGGGTCGTCGACGTTCAGCCCGATCGCGCCGCCGACCAGGGCGAAGTCGGAGCCGTGGCCGCGGTACGTCGCCGCCAGCGGCGGATGGAGGACGAAGCGGACGGCGCGAGGATCCTCGTCGAGCACCTCGCGCGCGACGCGGCCGAGGCGCGCCGTGCCGGCCGTATGCGAGCTCGACGGGCCGACCATCACCGGGCCCATGACGTCGAGGATCGAAACCTTGCGGTCGTGGCGGATAGCCATGCGCGAATTCTAGTAGACTGCCGCGCAGTCCAAGTGCGATCTGAAAAGCCAGTCATTCTCGTCGTCGACGACGACGTGCCGATTCTGATCCTGATGCAGAACCTCCTGCGCGAGTTCGGCTTCGAGCCCCTCACCGCGGCAAGCGGAAACGAGGCCATCGACGTCGCGCGCAGCCGGCAGCCGTCTCTCGTGCTCCTCGACAAGCACATGCCGGGGATGAGCGGCGAGGACGTGATCCGCGCGCTGCGCGACGACCACGGGCTGACCCGGCTCCCCATCCTCATCCTCAGCGGCGAGCCGGTGTCGAAGTCGGAGCTGACGGCGCTGCGCGCGGACGGCGCGGTGCTCAAGCCGTTCGACGTGATGGCCCTGGTGCAGCAGATCCGCGAGCGGCTGACGGCCTAGCGAAGTTGTAGCGAAGTTGGGGTCACATCTGGAAAATCTACTTAACGCGTAAAAAGTAGATTCCCAGATGTCACCCGACAACTCGACGGAATCCTGCTTACTCGACGCGTTAAGTAGATTTTCCAGATGTGACCCCAACTTCCCGACGGAATCCGCTTAACTCGTCGAGTTAAGTTGATTTTCCAGACGTGACCCCACCCCAACTGGCGCCCAACCCCGACTGGCGTCGTAAGTGCACCGCGCTGAGCCGTGCGGTTTGTCATCTGCACCGCCGGCGGTTGCCTGCTCATCGCCGTGGTGGTCGTCGATCTCGTCTGGACGACGCTCGGGACGCACGGGGGCGGGCCGCTCACCGGCCACGGCATGCGCGTTCTTTGGCGGGGCATGGTGGCGCTGCACCGGCGGCGGCCGGCGCACCGGCTCCTCTCCTTCGCCGGCTCGGTGATGCTGGCGTTGACGGTCATCGTCTGGATGGGATTGCTGTGGCTCGGCTGCTTCATCGTCTTCAGCGCGCGCCGCGACGCGGTGGTGCGGTCGCGCGACCGCGGCGCCGTCACCGCCGAGGAGCGCGCCTACTTCACCGGCGCCACGCTCTTCACCTTCGGCAACGCCGAGCTCGTGCCGAACGGGCCGCGCTGGCGTTTCCTGACCGTGCTCACCGGCGCGATCGGCCTCGGCACGGCCACGCTGGCGATCACGTACCTCATGCAGGTCCTCACCTCGGTCGTCCTCAAACGCACCCTCGGCGCGCTCATCTCCGACACCGGCGGCACGCCCGCCGCCATCATCGGCCGGGCCTGGACCGGCGAGAACTTCGACGGGCTCGAGCTCTTCATGTCGCAGCTGACGACGATGCTGCACACGGTGACGGAGCAGCATCTCGCCTACCCGGTCCTCCACTATTTTCACAGCGAGCAGCTCCGCACGGCGGCGGTGGTGCGCATCCCGTCGCTCTTCGAGTTGATCCTCATCCTCCGCCACGGCGTCGCTCCGGCGCTGCGTCCGACGCCGATGACGCTCGCGCCGGTGCGCGATGCGCTGACCGGCTTCGCTCACGTCATCGAGAAAGAATTCGTCGAGTCCTCGGCGACCGCGCCGCCGCCCCCCTCTCTCGCGCCGATCCGCGAGTACGGCGTGCCGGCCGTCGATGACGCCGAGTTCGCCAAGGCCGTGCGCGAAGCCGACGAAGTCCGCCGCTTCCTCCTCGGCCTGGTCGAGGGCGATGGCTGGTCATGGGACGACGTGAACCGCCGGTGAGGTTGGCCGCGATCTTGCGTAATCCCAGCTGTTTAGGCTATGCAGATGGGGCGAGAGGACCGTGGCTCTTCGATCGCAACGACTGCCGAGGAGCTGGCGCTGCTCGTCTCGGCGGTGGAGGACTACGCCATGTTCCTCCTCTCGCCGACCGGCGAGATCCGTTCGTGGAACCCCGGCGCCACGCGCACGTTCGGCTACGAAGCGGAAGAGACGGTCGGCAAGTCGTTCGCGATTTTCTATCCCGAGTCCGACGTCGCCGCGAGGAAGCCGCAGCGCGAGCTCGAGGTCGCCGCCAGCGAGGGGCGCATCGAAGACGAAGGCTGGCGCATCCGCAAGGGCGGCGAGCGGTTCTGGGTCAACACCGTCATCACCGCGGTGCACGACCGCGAGGGCACGCTGCGCGGCTTCGCCAAGGTCACGCGCGACCTCACCGGCCGCCGCGACGCCGAGGAGCGGCTGCGCCAGAGCGAGGAGATGTTCCGCCTCCTCGTCTCCGCGGTGCGCGACTACGCGATCTTCATGCTCGACACGACCGGCCACATCGTCACCTGGAATGCCGGCGCGCAGCGGATCAAGGGCTACACGCCCGACGAGATCATCGGCAAGCACTTCTCGATCTTCTATCCGCAGGTCGACAAGGACTCGCACAAGCCGGAGCGCGAGCTCGAGATCGCCAGCCGCACGGGCGTCTACGAAGAAGAAGGCTGGCGCCTGCGCAAGGACGGCAGCCGCTTCTGGGCGAACGTTCTCATCACCGCGGTGCGCGACGAGCACGGCCGGCTGCGCGGCTTCGCCAAGGTGACGCGCGACATCACGGAGCGCAAGAACGCCGAGGAGATGCAGCGCGCGCTGGTCGAGCAGCAGCAGGCCCGCCTGCAGGCCGAGGACGAGCGGCGCCGCGCCGAGCAGTCGTACCGCGTGGCGCAGGAAGCGAACCGGGCCAAGGACGAGTTCCTGATGACGCTCTCGCACGAGCTGCGCACGCCGATGACGGCGATCCTCGGCTGGGCGCGCCTGCTGCCGTCGATGTCGCCGGACGACACGAATTTCCGCGAGGCCATCGAGCAGATCGGGCGCGGCGCGCAGATGCAGGCCAGGCTGATCGACGACGTGCTCGACGTCTCGCGCATCGTCTCCGGCAAGCTGCGGCTGTCGCGCGAGACGGTCGACGTGGCGCGCCTCATCGCCACCTCGCTCGACGCCGTCCGGGCGACGGCGGAAGCGAAGGCCATCACGCTGTCGACGTCGCTCGGGCCGTCGCTCGGCACGATCGTCGCCGACCCGACGCGCCTCCAGCAAGTGCTCTGGAACCTGCTCACGAACGCGCTGAAGTTCACGGCGCGCGGCGGCAAGGTGGAGGTCAGCGCGCGCCGGACGTCGTCGCACGTCCAGTTCACCGTCACCGACAGCGGCGAAGGGATCGATTCGAAGTTCCTGCCTCACGTGTTCGAAGCATTCCGCCAAGCCGAGAACCCGAACACGCGCATCCACGGCGGCCTCGGCCTCGGCCTCTCCATCGTCCGCTACATCGCCGAGGCGCACGGCGGCACGGTGGCGGCCGAGAGCGCCGGCCGCGGCAAGGGCGCCACGTTCACGGTGACGCTGCCGGTGGCGGCGGTGGCGCCGGCGGTGTCGCAGACACCGACGCCGCTGCGGGTCGGACGGACGATCGATCACCATCGCCTCCACGGCCTGCGCATCCTGCTCGTCGACGACGACCGTGGCGGCCGCGAGATGGTGCGCACGATCCTGACGCAGTCGGGCGCCGAGGTGAACGCGTACGAGTCGGCCCCGCAAGCGCTCGCCGCGCTCGACCACGTGCAGCCCGACCTCGTCCTCACCGACCTGGCCATGCCGATGATGGACGGCTACGCGCTGGTGCGCGAGCTGCGCAAGCGCAACGACACCGCCGGCCTCAAGATCATCGCGCTGACGGCCTTCCCGACCGGCACGAGCATGGCCGACCCGAGCCTCTTCGACCTCGTCCTCTCCAAGCCGATCGATCCTTTCCACCTCGTCGACGAAGTCGCCCGGGTCATGGCGCCCGGTGCGAAAAGTGCATAAATCCGTCGCCGAGAGACGTGGAGAGGTAGACGATGGTCAAGCAGTCGGTTCTCGTCGTCGACGATGACGATGACACGCAGCTCCTCCTCCGCGCGTTGCTGCGCGACGCCGCGGTGGAAGTCGCCGCCGATGGGCAGAGGGCGATCGAGCTGCTCCGCTCCGCCGAGTTCGACACGGTGATCCTCGACCTGATGCTGCCGAGGATGAACGGGTTCCAGGTCGCCGAGGTCGTGCGGGCGCTGGAGCCGCGGCCGAAGCTGATCGTGCTGTCGGCGCTGGCGCGCTACTTCCGCGACCGCTTCCCCGACGCGACGGTGGTGCTGGAGAAGCCGTTCGAGATCGATCACCTCCAGGCGGCGCTGCGGTAGCTCACCACAGCTTCCACGGCGGCACGACGAAGTTCGTGAACTGAAACTTCGTGTCCGGCGTGACGACGACGCGCACCCAGCCGACGCGCGGCGAGCCCGGCACCTGCATGCGCGTGACGTTGGCGGCGCGCCGCAGCGGATGATCGACGATGAAGACGTGGCCGTCGCCGTGCGCGAGGAGCACCGGACGGCCGAAGCGCGCGGCCTCGTCCTCGACGGTGGCGAGGAACGGCTCGTATGCCTGCGTGTACTTGCCCCCCTTCTCGGTGTGCATGTTCGCCTGAAACGCAAAGACGACGGCGCGCGCATTCTCGGCGCGCGCCTCGGCGAACGCGGCGCGCGCCCACGCCGCGGCGGCCTCGGTGCGCCGGCGCACTTCCGCGTCGTCCGCTGCGGTGCGGCCGGGGAACGGCACCATCGCGTTCATGCTGCCGGGAAGGTTGACGGTGGCGAAGACGGCGCCGTCATACGACCAGCGCGCGTTCTCGACGAACTCGCCGCCCTGGCTGACGACCGGCATCGGATGCGCGCCGAGGCTGCGGTTCGGATTCGCGAAAAAGATCTGGCGGATGCGCGCCAGGCGCTCGCGCGGTTGATAGCTGCCGGAACCGTCTTCCCAGCAGTCGGTCCACTCGTTGTCGCCCGGCGTGTAGACGACCGGCTCGTGCAGGCCATCGAAGTTGCGCAGGACCTCGGCGTAATGCTCGTCGCTGCACGGCCGCCAGAAGATGTCGCCGACGTGCACGGCGAAGCGGAGGTCGTGCGCGTCGATGTGCTGCAGGAGAAACGGATAGCGCAGCTCCTCGTCGGGGAAGTACGGCGCGTCGCCGAAGACGCCGAAGGAAAAGGATCCGGGCGGCGTCGCCGCGGCGGGCCGAAGGCCGCTGCGATGGACGAGGATGGCGACGGCGACGACGATGGCCGCGGCGATGACGATCCAAAGTTTTCGGCGCACGGCGGCGAGTGTACGCTGTGCGCATGAAAGCGATTCGCATCGAGAAGACCGGCGGCCCCGAGGTCCTGACGCTCGCCGACGTCCCCGTCCCCGAGCCGAAGCCGAACGAGGCGGTGGTGAAGATCGCCGGGAGCGGCGTGAACTTCATCGACGTCTACTTCCGCGAGGGCCGCTACCCCGCGCAGCTGCCGGTCACGCTCGGACAGGAGGCGGCCGGCACGGTGACGGCGGTCGGCGCCGAGGTGCGCAACGTCAAGGTGGGCGACCGCGTCGCGTACGCGAGCGCGCAGGGGTCGTACGCGGAGTACGCCGCCGTGCCGGCCGAGCGGCTCGTGCTCGTGCCCGACGGCATCGACCTGAAGGTCGCCGCCGCGGTGATGCTGCAGGGGATGACGGCGCACTACCTCGTGCACAGCACGTATCCGCTGCGCGCCGGCGAGACGGCCATCGTGCACGCGGCCGCGGGCGGCGTGGGGCTGCTGCTCGTGCAACTGGCGAAGTCGGTCGGCGCGCGCGTGATCGGCACGGCGGGCTCGCGCGAGAAGGCGCAGCTGGCGCGCGACGCCGGCGCGGACGAGATGATCGTCTACACGGAAACGGATTTCGAAGCGGAGGCGAAGCGGCTCCTCGGCGGCGCCGGCGCGGACGTGATCTACGACGGCGTCGGCAAGTCGACGTTCGATGCCGACCTGAACCTCCTTCGTCCGCGCGGCTACCTGGCGCTCTTCGGCGCGTCGAGCGGCGCGGTGCCGCCGTTCGATCCGATCAAGCTGTCGCAGAAAGGGTCGCTGTTCCTCACCCGTCCGACGCTCGTGAATTACATCGCCAAGCGCGAGGAGCTGGAGCGCCGCGCCGGCGATCTCTTCGCCATGATCGGCGCCGGCAAGCTGCACGTGCGCGTGCACCGCGAGTATCCGCTCACCGACGCGGCGCAGGCGCATCGCGACTTGGAGGGGCGGAAGACGACGGGGAAACTGCTGGTGATTCCGTGAGCTAGTGCCGTGTATCAGGGAAATCGAGCGCGCCGCTGCAAGCAGCCTTCGGTTGACGGCGGCGAGGCGGCATCTGCTTCGTTGCCGCTCCTCAGCGATGTCCCGCATCGCCTGCGTCGCGG
>Ga0070717_10000136_pt1 | contig 54586 bp, 89 predicted proteins | sample LARL113metaG_FD_71366 | JGI IMG/M metagenome (GOLD analysis project Ga0070717, IMG submission 71366) | Corn, switchgrass and miscanthus rhizosphere microbial communities from Kellogg Biological Station, Michigan, USA - LAR L11-3 metaG | ecosystem: Host-associated > Plants > Roots > Rhizosphere ...
TATGCGCTTCGATGTCCTGGGCATCGTCACCGGCGCAGAAACCAAGGCCGATGCCAAAGATGTTGAGGATAAGGTGATGACCTTCGATTGCTACGGCGTGCCCTACTTCCGCACGACCTAACGAGAAAGAGAACACATGCGAGCAGCAAGAAAGCGGGCACTCCTTGAGAACGAGGAGCCCAACCTGTACGACGAAGAGGAAGTGGCGGCGGCAGAGGACGAGGAAACCGAAGAACTTGACCCGGAAGCGGAAGGGGAGACGCACACCAACGGCGCGTCAGCCTATGAGTATTTAGAGACGGAGGACGAGAACGAGTTACGCGACATCATCAGCAAGATTGATGATGTCATCGAGGAATTGTTGCCCGTTCCTGAATGGAAAGTCAACGGCAAAGTGGTCACGGTGTTACTGCGCACCCTCACCACCTTTGAACGCAGCAGCTTCATCAAGGCCATGATGAGAAACAATAATGACGTGACCAAGTTCTACCCTGATCTCGTCATCCTCTCTGCCAGGCACCCGAAGACGAAGAAGTTGATCTTCCACAACAACGACCGGGGGATGCTCAACACCAAGCTCGGCAAGGCCACCGAGCGCATTGCGCTGCGTGCGAGCAAACTGAACGGACTGGATGAGGAGTCCATTGCCGCTATCCGAAAAAACTGAGGGAGCGCCCCGAGGACTACCGCGAAATGCAGCTCATGGAAATTCTCGGGTGCGCGACCCGCGGCGAACTGTACCTGCGCCTGAAGTCGGGTACCAACTATATGCGCTGGTTGCTCTACCTGGAATATAAGGATGAGTTAGAACATGAGAAGTTGAAAGCCATGACGGGCGCAGAGTAGGCGACTTGAAAAGAAAGGAGGTCCAGGCGCGTGAACATCGGCGAGATTTTAGTCCGTTTCGGCGCTGAGACCTCCGGCTTTTCCGGCGGCGTCAGTATGCTTATCGGCCTCCTGGGCAAATTCGGCGCGTCACTTGCCCTTATCGGCAAGTCCATGAGCCTTATGGATATGTCGCGCTACCTCTCCTCTATCGGCGCGACCAATACGGCCATGCAGGCGTCATCGCAGGCATCAGCGGCCATGAGTGCAGGACTCAAGGGGGTCGGAGTAGCAGCTCTTGCTGCCGTCGCGGCCCTGGTGATTATCGGCGCAGTGGCTGCCGTCGCTATCGGGGTCATCTCCGTCAAGGCCGCAGCCGACTTCCAGCAGGGTATGAACCGGCTAGCAACCGGCGCGGGGAATGTCACCGACAACATGAAGACGTTAGGGCAGGGCATCCTTTCCGTCTCGATTGCAACCGGCACCCTGACGAGCGGGACCAATGGCTTGCTGGCCGCTATGTATTTGATCGATTCCAGCGGGCAACGCGGGGCGCAATCTCTCGATACCCTTAAGGCGGCGGCGCAAGGAGCAAAGATTGAACAGGCGAACCTGGCCGATGTGACGCAAATCCTGACCACGCTACAAACCGACTTTGGGCTGCATACCTACACCGCTACTCAGTACATGAATGGACTCGTCGCCGCCGTCTCCCACGGCAAAATTACCCTGGAAGCGCTCTCCACGGCTATGTCACCTATCCTCCCCAATGCGAAAGAACTGGGCATCCATTTCGCCGACGTCGCTGCCGCCATGTCAGATATGACCAACCAGGGCATCCCGGCGGATCAGGCTGCCACTTCGCTGAGATTTGTGATGCAGAGCATGATCCTGCCGACGCATGCGTCGGCAGCGGCCATGAAGCAATGGGGGCTAGATACAGGCAAGGTGGCATCTGAGATGAAGGTTTCGTTGCCGGGCGCTATCCAGATGTACATTGATGCGGCCAAACGCGCAGGACCAGAAGGCAGTCAGCCCTTCATTGATGCCCTGGCAGGCATGATGGGCGGCGGGCAGCGGGCGGCGAAAGCCCTGTTTTCATTGAGTCAATCGATGGGTACCTGGAAATCAGATATCGCGGCAGTCAATACAGCGCTAGGACAAAACAGCCGTGATGTCATGGGTTGGGAGACTGTCCAGGGCAGTTTCAATATCAAGTTAGGGCAAGCGCACGCGGCCCTCGATGCGCTTTTTATCGTCATCGGTACGCGCCTGCTGCCCGTCTTAACCCAAATCGTGGGGCAAATCACGCCCATTATCCAGAAGTTTGCCGATTGGGTGACGCACACCCACGATATCGACAATGCCATCAAGGCCGTCACGCCCTATTTCAATGCCATGTTCGATATCATCAAAGCGGCATTACCTGTCGTCATCGGCTTGTTCCTGAAATTTGTACACATTTTGGGACAAGTCATCACCTGGATTGGGCAGAATAAGGCGGTGCTGGAAGCGCTGATGACCATTATGAAGGCGCTGGGCATCATTATTGTTGGGGTTGTCGCGGCAGGTCTCCTTTTCCTGGCCGTCGCTTTCGTGGCGCTCGGCGTGGTCATTTTCGGGATCATCGGCGTGGTCATGACCCTTATCTCCATCTGGAAGATGCTGGTGGCCGCCGCCGGGTGGGTATCAGGCGCCTGGCATAGCGTCATCGGCTGGTTAGGTGGCGCGTGGCACTCTCTGGTGGCTATAGCAACCTCAGCCTTCAATGGGATGAAGAATGCCATCGTCTCAGCGGTCAACGCCACGGTAAGTTGGATAACCTCAGCCTTCAATGGGGTCATCACCTGGCTGGTCAACGCCTGGCATAGTTGCGTACAGGCTGTCGTCGCCGCTTTCGCCTGGCTGTATAACCACAACTATTACTTCAAGCAATTGATCGACACCATCCGTAACGTGGTGTCGGGCGGGATTGCCTGGCTCACCACGGCCTGGGCAAATTCTGTCAAGTGGATTGGGGAGAAATGGGCGCTGCTCAAGGGACTGGCACAATCGGCCTGGGATTTAGTTGTGGGCGTCTTCAATAGCGTGTGGGGCACAATTTCGGGTATTCTCTCATCATTGTGGGCAAGTATTAGCGGCTGGTGGACGGGAACGGCCATACCTCAGATGAAATCCAAGGCGACTTCCGCCTGGCAGGGCGTCTCCCAGGTCTTTAGTAGTGCCTGGGGGACGTACATTTCTGGGCCGCTGAACTCACTTGGAGGTCTGATTAACGGTTTCTTCAGTAATCTAGCCGGGCAAATGGTGCAGCTTGGGCGTAATCTTATTCAGGGGCTCGTCGATGGCATCAATTCCATGCTCGGGGTCGTTTCTGGGGCTGCTTCCAACGTGGCAAGCACGATCACCAGCATCCTCGGTTTCCACTCGCCGCCGCCACAAGGGCCTGCCGCCGATGCTGACACGTGGATGCCCAACATGGTCAACCTACTGGCCAAAGGCATGACCGCCGGTGTGCCCTCAGTCACCAGGGCGGCTGTGCAGCTCGCGCAACCCATCCAGGGCAATCTCTCAGCTAGCGGAACAAGAAGCGCGACACCCGGCAGTAGTTCCTCCACCCGCCCCATCATCGTGCAATTCGGCAATGCCGAGTACCGGGGACTCATCCAGAATCTGGGGCATGACCTGCAGGGTACCATCGTCATTCAGAAGGGGGGCTTGCGCTAATGGCTCTCCTTGTCACTTCTGCCGGGACACCGCTTGCTGTGCATATCGAGTCAATTACCTATGATGAAAAGATCGACGACCCGGCTACCTGCACCTTCGACGTGCCTGATAGCGTCGCCTACTCGCTCTCCCAGTACCAGGTGGTGAATGTGACCGATACCGTCACCTCAACCCTCCTCTACGCGGGTTACATCGTCTCGGTAGCGGATGTAGCCTTCCCTGGCAATCTCGGTATCAGGATGAGGACGATCACTTGCACGGGGAACCGCTGGCTGGCCGAGAAACGCTACTGGACGGGTCCAGAGTTCAACGGCTGGACGGCAGGGGACGTAGCCGCCGAGGTGCACCGCATCGTATTGGCTGCTGAGGGCGTCAGCGCTGCCTACGCGCTGCGTCATGACATGGATGCGGCCTCACTGGGCGCGGGTACGCTTGTGGGTACGACTGCCGCGAATGGAGTATTGACGCTTGCGCCGGCAGGGACCGATTTTACCAAGACGGAAAGCGTCACTGCCGACTTTGCTACCGGGACGCTTACCAATGTAGCGGCGACCGGCAACGCTCTAGCGCTCTCATCATTCCTGGCGATCAAGTTCACGGGAAGCGTTGGGTCGAACCTTGATGCCAATGCGCTCTACACGAAAAGGAAGATCTGGGCAGGTACAGCCTACACTATCGCTACCGGGGATATCGTCACTTTTGACTTGTGGGTCACCTCCTCTTCGCCTGAGATTAAAGCCTCGCTGGACATCCTCTTTTCCGATGGCTCCTGGGCCTCGGACAGCCCGACGGATATTCAGGATCAATGGAACATCTATATCGCGCCGACGACCGACCTCAAAGGATGGGCCGATGACCAGTGGTTCGCACGCTCGTGTATCGTTGGTCCGGGCGTCGTCGGCAAATCTATCGTGTCCGTCTACATCGTTTTCGCCGGGACGAAAGGCGGGGACTATACCGCGTATTTCAAAAACGCGAAGATCACCAACTCAGGGGGCACGGTGCAGCGCTCATTCTTTAGCGGCGCCGATACGGTGATGGCCGCCAATGTCCCGTCCTCCACGTCTGGCTACTTTAATGTGACCGCTTCCATCGTCACCGTCTACGCCCACGATGGTAACCGCGTCTCTCCTGCAAGGTCGATCACGTCCGTCGGTATCGTCAAGGGCTCGGTCATCTCCTGGGTAGAGAAGGACGCGGCGCAAGCATCAGGCGGCAGTAACCAGTATCTCCCGCAAGTCTTGATCGAGGCATCCTATGATGATGGGGCCACCTTCCAAACATGCACGAACCACGCAGCGCTCCCCGGGCTGATCGTGGGCATGAACGCCTCTGGACGCACCGTCACCCTACGCCAAACGCTGGCCGTGGGCGGTCCCAGCCCTGAAATGGGACCGCTACTCGACACCTGTAGCTTCACGGTCTTCACGGCGGCGGCTATGACCAAGACCGACTTTGTGGATATCGACAATAGCACGGCCACCCTAGGAACAGGCGTCCTCACCAACTGTACCGCTTACAGCAATGGACTGATGACGACGGGCATCTATCGTGATTGGACAGTGAGTGGGCCATCAGATGCGCCATCTTACGCCTCGCAAACGCTTTTCGGGGTATCGGGCGCAGGCAACCCGCAGCAGGGGGAAGCGCAGAACTACTTTTATCTGAGGACTGATAGCAGTCTTGACTGTAAATCACGTTTCGACTTTGCCGGGACGTGGCAGAACTTCGTGGCAGAAATCGATATCGAACTGGTGCAGGCGACCGGCAATTCAGAGTACGGCTTCGTTTACCGCACTACTGGATGGGTCAATGCCAATAATACCTATGCTTACGCCGCCCAAATAAGTGGTACGCACATCATGCTCAATCGCGCCGCCAATGGGGGCACGCCCGCCTTTACCAGTATTGTCAGCGTTGCCCTCACACTGACCACCGGCTCCTGGTACCGCATGAAAATCGTGGTCAATGGCAGTAACCACAAGGTCTTCTTGAATGACTTCAAGTTCATCGATGTCACCGATGCGACGTATAGCGCCGCTGGCAACGTGGGCGTGCGCTTCTGGAATAATAGCGGAGCGCGTGACTCCGGTCACTTTGACAACTTCGGCATCGTCAGTTACGAGGCTGACTTCATCTCCGTCTCTTCGCGGCAGACCGCCGCGATCAGCCTGTCAGGCATTGTCGGTAGTTCCATTGTCAATTGGAATGCCATTGTCCCGTCCACCTCTGTCTTGCTCGTTGAGTCCACCATTGACGCGGGTACTACCTGGAGTACATGTACCAATGGCGGGCAAATCCCCTTGCTTGTACCGGGCTTCAATGCCGCCGGGAAAAACCTGAAGTTCCGCTTTACCATGACCAACCAGGCGGTCAATATCCCTATCGTGCTGACAGGCTACTCAGCCTTCATCATCGGCCAGTACAGCGCATCAGGGACGCGGGTTTCGCCGGTGCTGGCCATTGGCGCGGCAGGCACAATCGGCTCGTCTGCGGTCAGTTGGGTAGCCACGACACCCACAGGGACAGGGCTGGTCATGGCAGGCAGTACCGACAACATCACCTATACGACGATTGCGGCATCAGGCAACCCCATAGCCGGACTGGTTGCGCAGGGGGCGCTCATTGCCGATGACTTTATCACGAATACGTCCGCGAACTATACCAGCACCTTTAATAATGGCGGCAGCGTCACCACCTGGACGTGGGATACCGCCAACTCTCGCCTTACCACGCCTGCCGCCACGGGTGCAGATAGTTGTCTGGTGTATAACGGCGTGGTCGCGGTTGATCTGTATATAGAGGCTACTCTTGACCAGGTAGCCAATGGGGGGCTCGCATGCCGGCGCGTGGACGGGAATAACACCTATAGCGCCTACGTCTATGATGCCTCTGCTGCCGCGACGCCCAATACGTTCGCACTGTATAAAATCGTGGCTGGCGCCTATACATTACTGGCAAGCGGCCCGCTTGCCTTTGTACGCGGGAGCTATCACACGTTCCGACTCTCGACTGTTGGCACTACCATCAGCTTGCTCATGGACAGCATACAACTTGCATCGGTGACGGATAGCAGTATCAGTGCTGCCGGAAAAGCCGGGCTGATCGGCAGCAATGGCAATGTGGGCAGCCGCTTCTATAGCATGAATATCCTGCCGCTGGGTGCATCCGCCTCCGGGAAGAATGTCTACACGCGGGCTACGCTCACCTCGACCGACCCGACGCAAAACCCGGTAGTCTCGTCCATAGTGACCTCGGTGCGCTCGCCCGATATCATGACCGGGGCGCAAATCCTCGGGACGAAGTATCAGTATACGAAAAAGTGTTCGGAGATCCTGCTTGACGTGGCAGGACAATCCAAGATGTACATGCGTCTCGACAAAAACAAGTCCCTCAAGATGAAGGACCGCGCCTACACGCCCGCCCCCTGGCCGCTCTACAGCGCCGACCCGCTCTTTTTGGGGCCGCGCCACCCGCCCACGGCCACAAGGCAATCACCCGCGTATCGCAACCGGCAGTATGTCTACAACGCCATTAACCTGCAATCGTGGCCTGAAAGCAAGGTGGGCGACGGCAATACGCAATCCTGGGCACTGGCCTATCCAGTGGATAGCATCACGAGCTTGCTGCTTGATGGCACTCCGCAGACGTGGGGCGTGCAAGGCGTGGACTCTGGCCGAAACTTCTACTACCTGCCGGGGCAGAATGCCCTCTCTGCCGATAGTTCGCTCTTTCCTGAGCAGGGTGCACAAATCGCGCTCGTTTACATCGCTCGTGTGCCGTATACCTCCATGCGTGAGAGTACCGCGCAACAGGCCATCCTCGCAGCCGTGGACGGTTCGACCGGCATTGTGGAGGCATCGGAGGATTGTGGCGGGCTTCCAGCGGCTGCCGCTGATGTCATTGCGCAGGCGCGTATCGATGCCAACGCCATCTTATCGGTGGACTGGGAATACTTCACATCACGTAGCGGGCTTGCGCCGGGTCAACTGCAAACCATGTTCGTGCCGGAGCATGGTCTGAACGACGTGGATATGCTCATCACCGAGATCACAACGGCGCTGTGGCTCGATGGCAGCGGCAATCTTCAGTATGAGTACGACGTCAAAGCCACGTCGGGCGCCAATATCGGCACGTGGCAAAGGATATTCGCACTGGCATAGAAAGGACGATATATGGCAGCCATACTTTCACATTACCTGGCAAGTAGCCCGGATGACGCGGCGGCGCGGCTGGTGACGCTCACGCATACCTGTGGTTACACACGCGGCTGGCTGGACCCGCTCAACCCGTTACTGGTGTGGTTCTTGCCCACCTGCCCGGCGGACGCGGCCATTGTCTCGCTGAAGGCGGCCATCCCGGCCTTTGTGACCACGCGGGCGGCAGCCGAGGCCAGTGTCGCTGACCCTTTCGAGGCTGTCCAAGCCATCATCAACTTCGTCACGGATGACGCGAGCGCCTGGATTGACGCGAACGCCTCCACGCACTTAGCAGCGTTCTTGCATGCTATCCCACGCCTGCGTCCCTTCATCTTGCAAGAGATGATTACCCAGGGCATTATCGTCTAAAGGAGTAACCATATGGCCTATCCAGCGCAACCAGCTGATGCAAATACCATCCCGGTATCAAGCGCCTATAACCCGATCACCAACATTTTCAAAGCGATCCGGGGCGTCAATAAAGTCACCGATGCCACGCCCAACGATAGTTACGCCGTTGCTACAAGTCCAGAGGACGGCTGGAAAACGACCTATAGTGCTTCCATCACGGGGTTGATACCAGGAGCCACGCCGCAAGACATCTTTACCCTGACCGGATCAGCCACAACAAAAACGAAGGTGACCCGGCTAGAAATCAGCGGGCTAGCGACAGCGTCCACCTGGCTTGAGGTACAGTTGCTCAAGCGCTCGACTGCCAACGCCACCGGCACATTTACCTCACCGACCAGGGTACCGCTTGATAGCGGGAACGCGGCGGCGACGGCGACGGTCCTCGCCTACACTGCCAATGCTGGAACAGCGGGGACGCTCGTGGGGGCTATACGCAACTTCAAGATGCTCCTGCCGCTCGTCACACTGACGGCTACCGACTTCCCAACGGTTGACCGGGTTGTCCTGACATGGGGGCAGGAACGTCCAGGGCAATGCCCAACGCTGCACGGCATTACCGATGTCTTTGCGGTCAATCTCAATGGCATTACGGCGATAACTGGCTGGACCTTTGATATCAACATCGAATGGTCTGAAGAGCTACTCTAAAAGGAGGAAATGACCTATGGCTATTATTCCCGTTGACAACACGCATGCGTTACAGATGCTCCAGAACGATGCGCAGCAGTTACGTACCCTGCTCGACTGGGTAAGTGACCGCTACCAGGCGTATAACCAGAACTTATCGACCACAGCGCAACAGACGGCGGCAGGCTTCTCGGCGGCCGGAGATCAGGCGGCGATTACCGCCTTTATCGGCGACTTGAACCGCCTGAAACTCATTTCAAGCGCCCAGGCGACAACCGCTGCTGATATGCGCTTTGATCTGCAAGCGATACTCGGCATTATGTAGGTAGGTACATGGCCTCTCTCGTTCTGTATGGCTCAAGCATCGCCGACAGCACTATTGCCGCCGCCTGTCAGATGGCGGCGGCATCTGGTGGCGTGGAAACCACCAAATCTACAAACAATACGGGCGCGGCTGGCGCGTATATGGAGGTCACCTCCAAAGGGTTGACGGTTGTCCCTGTCTCATCTATCCCAGGCACGCCAACTGGCAATGGGTGGGACTACCTGCCAGGACAAGGGACATTTGACGTCGGTAACTGGTCGGCAGCTATACAGATGCATAACTCGGCAGCGACGGATTTCACCTTGCGCTTCTTCCAGTACAGCGCGGGTATCTACACCCTCATCGGCTCTATTACCACTGCTGCGACGGGCGGCACTGGCGGCGTTGTCTACTCTTTTGCGCCTACTGCGATGGGGACGCTGACGTTTGGGGCAACCGATCTCGTGTATATCGACCTGTGGTTTCAGGATGCAACGGGTGTAGCTGGTGATACGGTCACTACCTACCTCTCCAATTCGGCCACAGCCGGTGTTGCGAACGATATGCAGATCACGACCGCTAATTTCACCCCTGCCCCCGCCGGTCCTGACCCTACTGTGTATGGTTCCAATGTTCTTAATGGGACGCTCACCACCGCCTGCAATATGTCGATAGCACTTGGGGGCGTGGAAACAATCACAACGATTACCGGCGTCGGCACGAATCCGTTTGGCGAGATAACCCCCAAGGGCAACGGCTCAACTTCAGGGTTTCTCACCATTCCAGCAACGCCTACGGGTCTGGGATGGGTGTATCAACCAGGGGCGGGTACTACTCCTGCGACAAATTGGTCAGCAAGTATTCGACTGAACGTGCCACCCGCCACCAATGCCACGCTGCGTTTCTTCAAATGGAGTAGCGGCTCCTATACCCTGATCGGTTCGATTGTCACCTCACTTGCAACGGGGGGTATTGCCACCTATACCTTTGCCAATACTGCCATGCCTGCCGTCATCTTTGGCGCATCTGATTTGCTGTACATGGACTTATGGTTTCAGGATGCGACGGGTATCGCGGGCGATACCTTTGGTGTCTATGTCAGTACGTCGGCGACAGCCGGTGTTGCCAACGATATGCAGGTCACTTTCCCGTCCTTCCCGTCGCAACTGATGAATTCCACCTACATCCCGCGTGTCTTCGGTGGGACACTCGTCCGCTCATGGGTACCGCGTATCTTCGGTGGGACACTCGTCCGCTACGTCGCAGTCAGTACAGGGGTGGCGCTCACAAGCCAGCTTGCCGGAACCTCGTCACTTGCCGGGTCGCTCTCACTTCAGACAGCACTTACCACGACGCTCGCCGGGGTAGGAACGCTCGCCGGATCACTCGTGGCCAGTCTTGCGCTTCCGACCACGACGATGGCCGGGGCGGGGACGTTCTCCGGCACGTTCTCTATTCCCTGGCTATCGGTATCGGCTACAGGTCAGATCGTTGATATCACTGGTGCGGTTGTACATCTACGTGGTTTCAACACGTCCGGCCTTGAATATGGTGACGGACTTTCCGATATCACCCAGGCACGCATAAATGCGCTTGCATCCTTGTTCTCCATGAACCTGTGGCGGCTGTGCATCAATGTCTCATGGTGGAACAATAACGTGCTCATGACGGATGGGGTGACGCACTATCAAACCTGGATACAGACCGTCATCGGCTGGATGAAGGCGGCAGGCTGTTATGTCGAAATTGACCCGACGAATTTATCGCCAATTCCCCCTAATACTAGTGGGCCATCCTGTAACAATCCGCCCATCACGACGGTAGACTCTGACACGTTTACCCGTGCCAACCAATCAGGGTGGGGAACTCCGTCAGGCGGTGGGTCATGGATACTGACAGGGCCAGCGACCCTCTCGATTGCCAGTAACGAGGGGGTGCTTTCAGGGACAGGCGGCAATAATGCCTTTCTGCGTATAGGAAGCAATACGGCAGCCGACCTGGAATTACAGACACGTTTCGCGCTGACCAATAGCAATCATGTCTATGCAGGGGTATTTTGTCGCTGGATCGATGGCGATAACTGCTATCTCGCCTATGCTGATACCGCCAACCTGTACCTTGCGAAAAGGGTAGGCGGTGTGCAAACAAACCTTGCAACGGTCGCGAAGACCTTCACGCCAGGAACCTTTTACCAGATAAAGTTTTGGGCCAGTGGAACACAGCTTACCGTCAAGACCTGGAATGATAGCGTGGGAGAACCCGACCCCTATGATATCCAGTTGACAGATAGCAGCCTCACGGCAGCGAACTTCTACGGTCTCTATTCCTTTGATACGGGCAGTGGAGACTCTACGCAGTTCGATCATTACGTTGCATCGACCCCTCAAACATCCTGTATCATCTCGCAGAATACCCAGAACTTCCCGCCCTGGACAGAAGCACAGATGGTCGCTGCCTTCGTGTCATTTTTCCAATCCTTTGTGCCTCTGTACGTCAACGACCCTGCTATTCTCTACGATGCGATGAATGAGCCGACCTACTGGGGGCAGGTTGCTACCGTTGCCGACAATAATACGGTCATCAATGCCATACGCGCCATTCATTCAAACTCGCTGATCTTCGTCCTTGCCTTTGGTGACAGTTCGTTCACTGGCTACTCTCAGCCAAATATCATTCATGATTACCATGTCTATGATGGCAGTCCTACCTGGCAGACGCAGTTAGCATGGTGGACAGATGGGTCTATCCCTTCAGACAAGAGTACTGACATTGGTGAATGGAATGTTGGTGGTGTGGCAGACGCTCAGGGGTTTGCTACCGATATTGCAAATATTGCCCTCATGCGTGATGTTGCGACCACCTATTACAATGAAAGCAATGTGTTGCTCTCGGATAACGCGACGATTACCGTCGAAGGCTCTCTTGTTGCCTTAACCTTTCAGACCATTCAGGCTCAGGCGTATCAACCGCGTGCCTTTGGCGGAACCCTCATCAAACGCTATCCTCTCAATCTTAGCGGCGTATTTACAGGGGCAGGCACCCTTTCAGGCGCGATGAGTCTTTCCACCGCACTTGCCTGTACCTTTACCGGGGTAGGTACACTCGCAGGTACAGCCGCGCTTACCATAGCACTTGCGAGTACCTTTCCAGGAATAGGCACGCTTGCTGGGCCACTCTCAGCCGCGCTTACCCTCACGGGAACAACCTTTGCCGGGGCGAGTACCGTAGCTGGTAGTGTGTCACTTACCACACCACTGACAAGCACACTCAGCGGAGCAGGAACGCTTGCCGGAACCGTGCAGTTGAGCACAGCTTTGGCAGGAACGCTTGTCGGGATAGGTACCATAGCCGGGACAATGGCATTGGTTACAAGTCTCGGTACAATCCTACCCGGCGTTGGTGTCCTCACCGGAGCGTTGGGAACGACCGCCCCGGTGGCGCTTTCCGTGACGATGGCCGGGGTAGGCACGCTTAGTGGGACGCTAGCACTCTCGACTCACCTGGTAAGTACACTGCCAGGTGTGGGTACCCTCGCGTCCACCTTCCAGCTTTCAACCTCTCTCTCGGTCACGGCAGCGGGGATAGGCCAACTTTCCGGGTCACTCACGGCCAATCTCACACTTCCTAGCGCGTCGCTGCCTGGTAGCGGTACCCTCAGCGGGACGGTCCAGTTGACAACTCAACTGACAGACACATTTAGCGGGATAGGGGCACTCAGCGGGGCACTTACTGCCAATATGACGCTTGCCAGTGTGACACTCGCCGGGGTGGGTACCCTGACCGGGACGGTAGTCCGTTCAACTGTACTCACCACGACGCTCGCCGGGGTAGGAACGCTCGCCGGATCACTCGTGGCCAGTCTTGCGCTTCCGACCACGACGATGGCCGGGGTAGGTACTCTCAGTGGGACGATAGCACTGTCGGGGCTCGTGGCGCTCGTGGTGACCATGCCGGGTGTAGGGACACTTACAGGAACGCTCGCCGCCGCGCTCACACTACCGGGCGTGAGTTTGGCCGGGGTAGGCCAGCTTTCGGGAATAACCGGGCGAAATACGGCACTCGTGGGAACATTGGCTGGCAGTGGGACGCTCTCAGCCCAATTGTCAGTGCAAACCGTCCTTGTCGGGGCATTCAACGGGGTAGGCACGGCGGCATTCGCTTTGTTCCTGAGAACGTCGTTGACTATTCAGCTTTCAGGAACAGGCATCATCACCACGAGCCCCTCTTACCGGGCGTCTCTGGCGCTGACGTTTGCTGCGCTGGGGAGCCTCTCAGGAACGCTGACGATGCCTGTTCTCGCGTATCTGAGCGCCACCTGGGTCACACGCGACGGCAATGCAACCTGGAAGGCGCGTGACGGCATAGCGGGATGGCGCACACGCGATGGGCAGGCGGGATGGAAGACGCGGGATGAGCAGGCGGGATGGCAGACGCGGGACGAGGCAGTACTATGGAAAACACGCGCATAAGAGGAGGAAGTTGAAATTGTGGTCTCCGATTACCGTGGGCGACGGGCGTCCGTCGCATCACACCTTTACCACCGATAGCGGGATATTTTCCCTGGTCGGTCTATCGAATAACTTGATCGCCATGCACCTGGAAGATGTGAACAACAATTACGCGCTCTACGTCTGTACCGGCACGTGGAGCATCACCGGGGATGGCTCGACAGGCAAGGCGGATTTCACGCCTTCGGTGACCGATCTCACGACGGGTTATCTGGGCCGCGTCGGTCTGTATAAAGCGTATCCCGTCGTTACCCTCGCATCAGGGCCGGTAGCGATGGATAGTCAAATACTTGAGGTCGATATTCGATCTTAGCGACATGAAAGGAGCCTTAATATGGCTGGACTCACCACGCAAGCACAGAATAACATGCTTAATTTAATGAAAGGAACGACATGGCCGGCGTCCGGCGCATGGGGGGCAGCGCCAGCCACCACCTATGTCGGACTGTTTACCACCGCGCCGACGACCGATGCCAGTGCCTCCTATACGGGAACGGAGGTCACAGGCGGCGCCTATGCACGAGTGGCCGTGACCTCATCTACAGGTTGGTCGGCCATTACTGGCGGCTCCACCGCGCCATCGCAAATCAGTAATGCAGGTATTATCACGTTTCCGACGCCGACGGCCAACTGGGGCACCGTGCTGGCCATCGGCATTTTCGACGCCGCAACAACCGGCAACCTCCTCTGGTGGGCGACTATCACTTCCCAGGTTATCAACACGGGGGTTATAGCGTCCTTCGCCATAGGAAGCTTAATTTTAACCATGGATTGATTATTGCTATCTTCAGCAAAGTGTGCTATAATACCCATAGGAGGTATTATAGTCATGACAGTAAGACAGTTTACGCAAGAAGAAAAGGAAGACATTGTAAAGCGTTATCAGGCAGGCGAGTCACTTGCTCAGATCGGGAAATCGTATGAAGCAAAGTACGAAACGATAGGGAAGTACCTTACAAAGTGGGGTATAGCCATTCAAACACCGATCAAACGAAAAGTGAACCTTGCCGGGGAAGCTGACATTTGCCTGAGATATGCTCAGGGAGAAAGCGTGGCTCTGCTGGCAAAGGAATTTGATATGGCAAAATCTACGATAAGAGATATCGTCCTATCAAATGGAGGGGAAATCAATCCGAGAGGACAGCAGTATAGGAGGTTTTCTCCTGAGCAACTAGAGCAGATCAGGCAAATGACCGCGCAAGGTGTAAGTCAGTACGCGATTGGACAGGCGTTAGGTGTGCATCAGATCATTATCAGTCGGGTGATGACTGAGAACCATATCACCCCTGCAAGACGTGGCGTACTTCGTGGTGAAAAGCATGGATCATGGAAAGGTGGAAGACATATTAATCAAGGTGGCTATGTTGAAATCTTGCTTGACTCATCAGACCCTATGGCATCAATGTGTAACCGAACGGGCTACGTGGCTGAACATCGCTTAGTTCTAGCAAGAAAGCTTGGCAGGCCACTAGCGAGAAATGAAACTGTCCATCATATCAACGGTGATAAGTTAGACAACCGGCCAGAGAACCTACAGTTACGGCAGGGGCGACACGGCACTGGTACCGTCTATTGCTGTGCTGACTGTGGTTCAAGAAACATCGTCCAGTGTGAAATAGACGGTTAACTACTAGTAGAATAGAAGCCAGAACGCCGTAGGAAAGGAGAAAGCGGGTATGGCTGACGGTATGCAGGAACAGCGCGGGGGTGATGTTCGCCCGGTACCTGATCCAACGGTGCTCACCACCGAGGCGAGCGTGCGGCTGGAAGCGATGATCCGCGCCTTGATCGCATCTGAAATCACGCATCAAAACGCGCTGTTCGATGAGAAGCTGGAAGGGGCGCGGTCGCAACTATCGGAGAGGATGACGGGCTCGGTGCGCCAGTTCGCGGAGAAGCTGACAAAAATCGAGGCGCAGTTTGATATGCTCTCTGCACGCACGGCTGAACAGAAGAAGGACACCAAGGACGCCCTTGACGCTGCTCTGGCCGCGCAAAAGGAGGCAGTGGCCTCGCAAACCGCCTCTTCAGAGAAGAGTATCACGAAGTCGGAGACGGCTACCATTGAGCGTATCAAAGCGGTCGAAACCCTGCTTTCCGCCTCGACGAGAGCTACCGATGACAAGATTGACGATATCAAGAGTCGCGTCGTCGCTATCGAAGCGGTGAAGCTCGGCACGCAGGAAGGAGTTGAGACCGTGCGTGCAGGCAGTACGGATATGCGGGCCATGATCGCCATTGTCATAAGTATCGCCTTCCTGCTCATCGCTATCGCCAGTGTCGCCATCGCGGTCTTGAAACCCTAGTGTGTTATTATGTCAAGTAGACAAATAGAAAGGAAGTTCTCATGATTATCAATTTACTGGAATGGGCATTAAAGGTCGTTGTGGCGGCCTTTGTCCTCTTACTCTTATCGTTGTTATTGTGGTTCGTGTTTGACGCGGTAATGCGTTTGTTTAAAGGACCGGAACTGGATTTCTTCAGCGTGGCGCTCCTGGCTTTTGTCGCCGCCGTCGCTATCGGCAACTGGGGCATAAGCTTCTTGCATACGCGAACGGCTCCTACGCCATGAGTACAGGTGATTATGCCAAAGCGGTATGGCTACCCTCGCCCAATTTCTGGCCGGGCGGTGATGGCAACCAATTGATCGTGGTGCACGCGACAGCATCAGGCGGGCCGCAGACGGGCTACCAGTTGGCAACGAGCGCGGAATTTACCGATGGGCAATCGAACTCGACTCACTACATCAATGACGTGGATGGGACGGTCTATCAGATTGTACGTGAAGCCGATAGCGCGTGGGGCAACTGCTGCGTTGATGGTAACTCACCTTTCAGCGCAACCTATAACTGGAACAAGAACACGATCAGTATAGAGAACGTCAAGCACTCGAGCGACAATAGCGAGCCACTCACCGCCGCTCAGTATCAATCCCTGCTCGCCCTGGTACGCGATATTGCGAGCCGCAATGCTATCCCGCTCGTGCATGGCAGCCCGACCATGAAGGGGATCATTTTTCACCATGATCTGATGCCTATCATCAAGGGAAGATGTCCTGGCACGTTCCCCTATGGGACATTCTTTCAGGATTTACAAGGAGGAGGTACGCAGACGCTACAGACTACACACGATGGGATGGTAATGAACATCCCCAAGTCTAATCAACTGACAACGGGCGAGAGCTTTGTCATGTGTACGGTGTGGGCCCCTGCCGCTATCAACTTTTGCGCGCCGCCGGGGCAAAACGCACTGGCCGATGGCTCAGCCCAGGAAAATCCGATAGACGATCTGGCCGAACTGTGGTGGAGTACCCATAGCGGCGAGATGCCTGCTGACGTGGAATGGTGCTTAACTCAGGCGACCTATCCGGGTTCCACGCACCGCAACCTCTACTACCGGGTTATCACGCCGACACGGGCCAATATCACGCGAGCACTGCAAGCAGGCTACATCGTGCTGGCGACGGCCAACGAAGCCAATGTACTGGACGTGATGAACGGTGACCGGCAAGCCTATGGCTGGTCACTGGGTAATCACTTCTTCCCTCTGGCGGGCTTATCTGGCAGCAACTATATCGCCGCTGACCAACTTATCGGGCGGCAAGGCTACTGGCCGCCTGTGTATGACGCCGGGGCGCTGAACCCGTCCTATGCCGTGGTGGTGCAGGTGATCGGGCCAGATCCGGCGCATCCCTGGCTGGCTCCTATCCCACCAGGCGACCCGTCTACGTGGCCGTCTGGGTATAACGCGCAATTATTCGCAGGAGGAACAACGATTATGGGAATACCTACCGGCTGGAAGCCCGGCCCCAATAACAGTCTCATCGCGCCTAACCTTGTCCCGGTAACTGGTGGCAATTCCATCTGGGTGCAAGGGCATTCCTGGGATTCCAATAACCTACCCATCAAGGCTGAGATGGGGCGCACCCTGGTCGAGCAAAGTAACCCGGCCCTTGGATCCGGTACCTGGCAGAACTTCAGAGGTACGCCAGGTCAACCGGCAGCGCTCGCCTGGCGTAAGGACACCAACCAGGTCTACCTGCCGTGGGCAGGACAAGAACTTGATTGGTACATGAACGCCTATGAGGCAGCGCAAGCACAAATCGCGGTTCTCAAGGCGCAAGTAGCGGCCCTGCAAGCAGCAGGTACAGGCGCGGCTATCCCCCAGGCGGTACTCGATGATATCAAGAGCCTGGCCGCACTCATTCCACCCGCCGCACTCACGCTAGAAACGCTCGTGAAGGATGCGGGATTACCACCACTCCCTACTCCATAAATAGGGAGAAATACCCAAAACCGGAAGAAAGGTTTTTATGAATACATCCATGCAAAGTATGTTCGTTCAGATGGGCTTTGAGATATTCGTGCTGCTCCTGGTAGTAGCCAGCGTCTATCTCAAGCTTATCCCTAACGATCTGCTTATCCTGGCCCTCGGTATCGTCATTCGCGGGGCGCTCTCTTATGTACCGACCGTGACGGCCATCACGCAAAATACCGCCGCCACGAAGGAGAATACCCTCGTCATGACTCAGACTCCCCAGGCAAGCGTACCTGAAAAGAGCGTGTAACGCCTGAAAATCATCCCCAAAACATCTTGACATAACTATTGACAGAGGCATATGAACATGATAACATGCCGTCGGCATGATGTCAGAATGACGACACGGGGGAACCAGCACGATTGAGAAAAGTAACACTACGCCTGCACGATGACCTCTATACAGAGGTGCAGGCGCAAGCGAAAGAGCACCATCGTTCGATGAATGGGGAAATCACGGTGGTGCTTGCCGCTTATGTCGCACGAGAACAGATGAAAAGTAAGAAGAAGAAAGGAGGAAAAGCAGATGATTGACCCCACGTGGCTTATCATAGGCTTTTTCTTTGTGACGCTCCTATTCCTGGTAGCGGTAGGCGCGTTCATGTATGACATGAAAAGTACCTTGAAAGGAGTCCATAATGAACTCAAAAAGCAAAACAGGTCTCTACGGCGCGGCGAGATTTCCGTTATCACCGGCGACCTGTCTACCGATCCTGTGGCTACTGCCATTGCTGTTGATCCTGATGCTACTGTTAGCGTTCCTGCCATCAGGCGCGAAAGTGCACGCCGCCGCAGCCGTGAATTGCAATCTGAGCGTCCCGGCTAACCCGCTCTCCGCTGCAGGTCTAGCTACGCCGTGGGTAACCTCCTGCGATCAGGGCAATGTCAACGCGGCGGTCTTCGTGCAGGCGGCTATTTTCTCGCCCTCCCAAAAGACGCTTGCCATCTATCCCCCGCTGGTCATCAACCAGGGAACCACGCCTGCTATCGCGCCAGTAGTGCCGACACTCCCGGCCGATGCCATTGTGGCCCTCTTTGGCGGCGGCAATGATGACGTAACCACGCTTACGGGTCCAGGAGCAAGCGCGTGTGTCAATGGGGTCGAGCATCCCTTTGGACAGGTGTTCTACTGCAATGGGCAGAACTTCTTCGCCGCGGTCAATGCCGCGCATCTGTCCATCCCGCCTATCGGAACGGAGATGAATGGGCAAGCCTGCCCTACCGTGCGCAGTTTTGAGATTGTGGATCAGGACCAGAGCGATAATGTGCAGACGACCTATCTGGTCACCACCAGTGGGCAAACAGCACAGAACACGGCAGTCAACCGGGCAGCGCTCGGCGTAACGGCGGTGGCAAAAAACCCCAGTGATAATAGGCTGCTCACCAACTTCGTGGATCCGGCGATAGGCTGCCATCCCTGGTTACTGCCTGACCTCTCAGACAATGGCAATCTCGTGCCAAGCCAGGCAGCAGATGAGTTGCAGGCGGCAGCCTATCAAGCGGCGCCTATCGCCCTTATCCCGGCGGGTGACCCGATGGCCGGGCCGAACAGTTTGGCAATGGTCAATGCCTACCGTGTGAATGTGAACCAACACAGTATCAAACTGCTGGCACAGGCTAATACCACGGCCTATTGCGGCAATATCCGCACGTATGCGGCAGCGTTTATCAACGGCCACCAGGCAGCTTTCGCCGCGTCGGGGAGTCCCGCACCGGGCGTTAATTTGTTTGATTTCATGGTCGGGCGACTGGCCGCGACCAATCAGATTTTGGGTTGTAAGTAAGAAAGGAGAACCTTCTTATGCGTCGTCTTATCCTGTGTTTCACTTTTGCTCTCCTCGCGTGTGTGGCTCTCGGGGGAACGGTCCTCGCCGAAAGTCCGCACTTTGTCGTGACACCTACCTGTACAAAGTCACTCTCGACAGGTCTGACCTGTAGCGGCAAGGCGGCGGGCCTGGGCAACGAACCGGCCTTTGTTTTCCTGACTGCCGATAGCGTCTCGGCAACCTACATCTGCGTCAATAACGGGGGCAATACCGCGCCTGGGCAGGGCATCGTCACGCAAAACGTCGTGGGACCAGTCCAGCAGATTGCACCCCATGACGGCCAGATCACCTTTGCAGCAACCCTACCGCCGCCTCCAACCCCAAACTCGGTAGTCGTGTGCCCCAACGGCAACTGGACGGTACGTCTCACATCGCTCACCTACACGAACGTTGTACTGCATATCCAGAATGCGGCGGGGACTGATCTCTTGACCTTCGCCTTCGGCACGCTTGACCCATGATAGCTGAGTCGGAAGGAAGGAGACGATCATGATATGGGTGTATCTCGCCCTGGCAGGCATAGGGATAGGCGTTTTGATCTATCTTGTGCGTATCGGCCGTATCGTCCTTGAGTATATGCGTCTTGATGACGGGCCTGAGGACTAGATGAACAGGCACGAGCGTCTGCTGTGGGTAGCGGTAGGTTTATACCTGCTGCTGCTCTCGCTCGTGCTGGCCTGTATCATTATTCTGAACATCTTAGCCCATCAATAAAAGGAAGAGAAATGTCAGCAGAACAATTAGCCCAAAAGTGTCATGCCGCACTGAACAGGTTAACGAAATGGCGGAGTGTCTTTACCGGGTGGCAACTTGGTACTCGCGCTCAAGGCGACCCTGAATCTGATGCTGTCCGTGACCATCGAGAAATAACTATTTTGTTGCGCTGTGAAATGACCGTGGTAAGTAAACTCCTTATCGAGAAAGGCGTCTTTACCCTGGAAGAATGGCAAAAGGCCATGATCGAAGAGTCCGGGTTACTCGAAATGGACTATGAAAAGAAGTTCCCCGGCTTTCGCGCAACAGACATCGGCCTGGATGTGGATGTGCAGAAAGCGCACGAAACCACAAAGCACTGGAAACCTTGAAAGGAGAAAACGATGGATAGAAGTCGGAGCCTTGGGTGGCATAGAGACCTGCCCGACAAACGCGATCTTTTGTTGCGCGTACCGCCGGTGCACTTACCCCCGTCGGTTGATTTACGCAGCAAGCAATCTCCTATCCGCGACCAGGGCGATCTTGGGAGCTGTACCTCATTTGCCATCTGTGCGCTCCTGGAATACCAGCATATGCAGCAAAAGCCAGGTACATCCTTTGATTTCTCAGAGTTGTTTGTCTACTACCTGGAACGGGCCAGGGAGCATACCCTTGACTATGACTCGGGAGCCTACATCAGAGACGGCATGAAGGCGGTGCACGCAACGGGTGTCTGTACCGAAACAGATTGGCCCTATGATACCAACAAGTTCACGATGCACCCCTCCAAGAAAGCGTATATGGACGCGAAGTTGGATAAGACGGTCACCTATATGCGCGTGCCGCAGAACGCGGTTAGTCTGAAGTCGGTACTCGTGCACAACTACTGCTTCGTCTTCGGCTTCAGCGTCTACGATAGCTTCATGACACAACAAGTCGCCAATACGGGGATTGTGCCCATGCCTGATTTCACGAGTGAGAAGGTAGTAGGCGGCCACGCTGTTGAGTGCGTGGGCTACGATGATACCAAGGGCGTGTATCTCTGTAGGAACAGTTGGGGCACATCCTGGGGGCAATCAGGGTACTTTTCGATACCAGATGCTTATGTGGAGGACAGTCAGTTGTGTGATGACTTTTGGACGGTAGAGCTTGTTTGAACAACAAGCGAAGTGCTACATCTGTCAGAAAGAGGCGCTCTTCGTGTGTGGATGCTGCCTGCGTCCCGTATGCGAGAAGCACAGCTTTGTGACGCATACGGATTGGCATTGCTGCGATGACTCGCGCTGTATCGCCTTTGCCCCAAAGAAAGGAATGGAAGCCGTTGGATAAGATAAAGATCATTTCTTTCGTAGTCGGCCTGCTGCTTGGCATACCGCTCGGCTATCTTGCTGTGAGTTGCTCGCCTCCTGGTACGCTGCTGAGTACGCAGCCCGCGAAGACGCCTACTATAAAAACAACAGGGTGCCGGGTACGCGGTCCTCTCCCCGATGCCCTTTGTACGCCGGGAGCTATTTTCCTCCCGGCGGTAACACAAAAGCAAGTGTGTACACCGGGGTACGCGGGCAGCATGCGCAACGTCCCGACGAGCGAGAAGGCGGCGGTATATAAGGAGTATGGGGTGATCTATCATGCAACGGGAGCCTATGAAGTAGATCATTTAGTGAGTCTGGAGTTAGGCGGGAGCAATACTATCGCTAATCTGTGGCCGGAGGCAGCCACGCCAACGCCGGGATATCACCAGAAGGACGCGCTTGAGGACTACTTGCACGCCCAGGTGTGCCAGGGGATGCTCACGCTTGGGTGTGCACAGCGGGTGATTGCGGCGAACTGGCTGGTGGTGTATATGGAGATGGTACAGAAGAAAGCTATTGCCTGTTGATAAGAAGATGCCCTCCCCGACTCGTGGGCCAGGGAGGGCGTGATGTGTGGGACTACTTTGTCCAGACACCTAGTCGCGCTTCAGCACTTGGGCGTAGATGCCTCTTTGACGGATGATACAAATCCGCTACTTCTCCATTTTCCTCTTTCACCATCTCTAATACATCCTCAGTAAGATCATTTAGTCGCTGCTGGATAGCAGCGAACCTGTTGGCGTTCGCTGCTGAGAGGTACGCCCCGATAATGCCACCTTGCTCCTGTTGAGCAAGGAACAAGCAGTCATACGTCGTCTTCACCAGACTGTTCTCCCTGTCCTTGGGAGCATCTTCGATCATCTGCTTTAATACATTCACATACCATTCTGTTGATGCTCTTGCCATTGTCTCTTCCTTTCCCCCTTCGCGGGGCACCGGCCCAACACAGGCTGCGGTCTTATTTTGCTACACAGGCACTTCAAACACGTTGTCTTCACCGAACTGCACTACAAGGACGTTATATGCTTTTTCTTTGTCGCCTAGCTGATTGCGCCTGACAAAGTTCTCAGCCCGTTGCATCGCGTCAGCCTCATCCTGATTGAAATTGCTGAACGTTGCGCCTGTGCCATTAACGTGATTACTGTGTCGAGAAATCTTGCCTTTCCCGACTTGCCCAATCACGCGGAAGGCATAGAACTCAGGAAGCGCGGCCATTTTATGAAGTTGATCGGCCAGCCAGGGGCTACGATCTTTCCCGGCGCTTTTCGCTTTTTGGTCTAATGCCTGGGCATCTTCCTCAGAGATGCCCCTTACGAGAATATCCATCATTTACTTCACCCGTTTCTTCGGCTCTTCCTCACAATCTTTGCCATGTTCATTACTCCTGGGGAGGCTTGCACCTCCCCGACTATTCGACTACTCAATAATCCCAAGAGCGCGAGCTGTGGCTTTGCACTGGTCAAGTTCGCCAGCCTTGTAGTTGATGAACCGCTCTTCACTCTTTGAGTAAGAGCCATTCACCTGATACGTGCCGCCCACTCGGGTAGAGTTGAAGTACACGGTTTCGCCTTTGTACTCCTTGCCGTTGGTGTACGCCTGATAGGTGTTGCCGTTGAATTCGAAGGTTGCTTTCTTTGCTGTTGCCATTTCCGTTCTCCTTTGTGAACTTCTCTTTACTTGATATCCAGTGATATCTTCTGTCATAAGTATATGATATCCAGTGATATCTGTCAAGGGCAAAGCATAGTACCATAGTACTAATTTGCGACGAGTTTGGGGAGTGCGGCAAAACTCGCGTGGTGTGGTATACTATTCTCGCAACTCTCCCGTCTTTTTTAGCAAAAAGGGAGTTGCGAGAATAGTATACCTATCAAGGTGGATTGCACCCGCTCTACAGGCTATTCCGTGATGCGGTTGCAAGGGTATCGACCCGTTTGAGGGTACTGAAAGCCATTTATGGAAGCGCTTATCTTTCCCCCCTGTATTGTTGCAAGGGTATCGACCCGTTTGAGGGTACTGAAAGGCCAGTTTCCGCGAGCAAGAGCAGATGCATCTCGTCAGTTGCAGGGACTTCGATCCGTCGAGGATACTAAAGGTGTGGTATACTACTCGTGTCAAGGCGTTACAGGTAAGGTAAGCGGAAATCACACAACGACGACGCGATACACATCACCCCCCAAAGCCGGGTCACCACCGGTAGCTTCACTTTTAGCATAACAAGCAGGCGCGCTTGATGAAAAGAAAAGCCCTTCATAACGAAGGGCTTTTCTTTTGGAGAGAGATAAGAGACGGAAGGCGGAAAAGGATGAATCCGTCTCAAGTATAGCCGTGTGAGAGGGCACGTGTCAAGGCAGGACAATCTTGAGCATCGTCGAGCGCTTCACGCGATAGGCAGTGCGCTTGCCCATGTGCGGTAAATGGATGGCTTCGAGTGCCCCGCTTTTGATCCACCTCCGTACTGTGGTGTCATCCACGCGCAGCCAGTCAGCTACTTCGCTCACGGTCAAGAGGTCATCAGGCGCTTCTTTATGCAAAGATGGGGGATGAGATGAAACAGATACCATACGTGTTTTCCTTTCAAATGTGACTTCAATCAATCAAATACGTGTTCTTACATAGTATACATGTCTACTACTCTGGTGTCGAGTTATTGGTGCAACCGTGGCGTTTGCGTTCGTCCTCGACGCGAATAGCCTCGAGGAGGAGCGTTTTGTGCTTCTGTACCCACAAGTGGAACTGCCAGGCGTCATGAGCCGTCAGTTCGATATCGGAATTATCCACATCTTTCAAGACGACTTTAGTGTCACGCAGATAGATATCGATTAAGAGCAAGGTTATTCTCCTTCCGATTTAGACAGAAACGGAGGTTTTTCCCTCCACGTTAGAGGTTTTTTCCTCTGCAACTGGCGGAACTTCCGCCAGTTCATACCCTTCGTCAACTTCCGTGAGGGCGAGAAGTTCCGCTGCTAGGGCTTTATTGATAGCCCGCCAGCGGTGATGAATAGGCCATACTGAACGGTCAACATTCTGTTCATTCACATCAACATAGGGGAAAAGAAACGTATCAAATTTAGTGGCTGGCGCTTCTCTGACGTTGTACTTTTGTTCCATTAAGGGGAATGATGTTTTTAGCACGTCTGGCAGAGCCAGATAGGTCGATGATGACCTGTATCCCACGTCCTTCAAGGAGTTCCTTCCTTTCTGGCAGCCGTTCATGGTGCCGGTAGTCGTAACGTTGACGATCCGAGACATAGAGCGGAAGTTCACCTGTCATCAGATAGAAGTCGAGTAGTTCATCTATCTGAGCTTCCGTATGTATCCTTCCGCCCTCTCCTTCATATCTCACCTTCCGCTTTGTATGGGGTTCGGAAGTTCTTTCCTCCGGTTCGGAGGAACCTTCCTCCATTGGTGGCTTTTTTGCTTCCGATTGTACCGGAACTTCTGGTTTCTTCGGAACTTCCATCCGTCGTATAGAAGTTGGTTCCGCTTGCCTGGGTGGAACTTCCGGTTCTGACTTCACCGGGCGAACTGGTAAGAAGTCGCGCACCTTGCCCGGTTGCATAGGTGAAACAAACACCTGCCGTTGTGGTTCCGGTTGGGTAGGTGCTACAATGTGGTCAGGCCGAATAGGGGCAAACACCCGCGCTCGTTCTAACTGAGGAGATACGAGCGCGGGTGTCTCGTTTACTGGCGGGCGTGCCCGTTCGACTGGCTCGGATGACTGGCCTGGGGTATCATCGGAGCGCCGGGAAAAGAATTGTCTGGGTATCTCTGTCCAATACCACGCAAGGCTTCGTCAGCCTGCCGCGAGCGTTCAGTGAAAGTTTGCCTCTCACGCTCAGTGCGCTCTTGCTCGGAAAGCACCGTTGTCTCTTTCGACCGGCGCTTTTGTTCGCGCCCTTGTTGACGACGCTCTCTGTCACTGAATGCGTTATTGGCAACTTCTTCTAAGGCTTTCGGTTCGCCACGTCCCCACCCGGCGAGTTGATCGGGGGTCATCTTACGCACGAGGCGGCGGGCTTTTTCCGCGAGCCGCAACTTTGCATCGTCCTGGGAAGCAGCGAGGTCGGCATTGGGATCGCGATTTACACAGGCATGAATAACTTTCGCCATTTTAATGGCATAGCGCAGGCCGATGATCCCGGCCACGCCGATAAGGAGAGCCGAGGGCAAATCATGATCGTGGAGGGCCACAGTGAGTACGCGAAAACCGAGCGAGCACAGTTCGAGCCCTGCCGCCAACTGGACGGTTTCTTTGAAGGCATCAAGATACTCCTGGCTCCCCCGACCTGACCAGACGAAGTTTTGTACTTGCGCCTTCAAATAGTCACCGAGGACGAAGGAGACGAAGGCCATCCCGAAAACAATGATACCGAGGCCCCAGGCTCCAATGAGCATACCACGTTCAGGTCCAAAGACTTTCATCAAGGCTACTTCACCCAGGAAGCCGCCCAAGAGGAAGGCTTGCAGGCCAAAGAAACCATGCACGACGAGAGAAACAACAAAGGCCCAGGCGAGGGCGATATGTTGGTTATGGATGATACGAAGAACAAGTCTCATACATCCTCCTTATAATAGGAACTTCCACGCACGTGAGAAAACAATTCCCGTCTCGTCTCTCTTTTTCTCTGGAGAATTGCCAGGGGTATAGTGACGATCCAGAACCAGGCCCACATAAAAGGCCAGGAGAGATAAAAGGGGATACGCCCTACAAAATCGCAGATTCCGAATAAAACTCGCATACTCTCTCCTCCTGTGTGCTCTCGATAGGTGGCTTCCCAAAAAGGATAGCCGAACAGCCGGCGACATAGCCATCAAGCCATGCCTTCTTGGGGTCTTTTTCCAGGTAACGAATATCTTGATACGCTTCCTCGCCGCGCTTGACCACATCGAACAAGAGCGCATCCATCGCGCAATCAGCGTCCATCTACCACCATCCTTCTTTGGTGATCTTGCTAAGAAGCGCGAGGAGTGCAATGGCACAAATAATAATCAAAAAAATCTCGGCTGGTCCCATGTTTAACTTCCTTCCTGTTGGCGGTAGCGTTCGGCCATCGGGCACACTTCCAGCGCGTCATACTGGGCGCGGGTGATCCCAAGCGCACGACACACACGAACGATGGAGCGGCCCGCGACCTTCTCCTTGCGGTTCATTTTATACAGGGTGACGCGACTAATCCTCGCCCGGTCGGCCATTTCTTGCGAGGACAAATCTTGCTCAATCCAAAGGTCTCTCAACGTGGGCATACATACCCTCCCTGTACAAAAGTGTACAAAAGTTTACAAAAAAAAGCAAGGGGAAAGGATAGGAAAAAAGTACCAATTCTGGCGTGGTCAGGTAAGTGTACTTACCTAACCCACTTCCTGATAGCCTCTTCTACTTGCCTGGGAGTGAAGCCCAATCGTTCGCCTTCCGCAATCATCTCATCACGCATCTGTAGCGCGTGGCGGTTGATAAGCCGCATTTCATCATGAGTAAGTGGCATGGCATCGCCTGTCCTGGGTGATGTACCGCTACACACCCGCTTATCATAGGCTTCACAACCAACGTGATAGGTTTCGGCCAGTTCGCGTAACTTACGCTCCTGTTCCGTCTCAACGAACCACTCTCCATAGAGCAGTCTTTGACGGGAGATATCAGACTGATTAAAGAGTTCTTGGAGTTGGGCTTGTGTTGGGTACTGCTCGCTCATAGACCTCCTCGTCTTCGTCATCGGGATACCACCAGTCTTCATCCTCCTCTTCCCTCTCCCATTCTATACCGTCATAACCACAGACTGGGCAAATACCCCAGTCATCGAGAAGTGCGTCACACATCTCACACAAGTCAGAGTCCATGACCCACATTATTTCACTCATGGAAAACTTTCCTCCTCCACTGGATATGCAAAGGAAAGCAGGGGATAAGGCATATCCAGATATGCAAAAAATCATAGGGGTTGCCGGTATCCTGATACATCCGTGGTTGCCCATCATCGATATAGGCTCTGTACCACCCCTTCCAGAAAAATCCTATCCAGCAATCTTGTGGCTTAAACTCTAACGTTATTTTCATACCTCATCCTATCTTGTACATAAAATAAGGCTACAGGCCGACGTAAGCTATGTTGAGTTAGTTCACACGCGAATATCCCAGGTTGCGACTCCTGATTGAAACAAATGTGCAGTAAAGGCCAGGCGGTAGTCGTGGATACTCCCGGGCACTTCATAGACTAGTGAGCCTTTGAGCGGGTCACCAGGTTGCACCTTGCCGTCAAGCATTGCCCCCGCTTCGTCATCGTAGGAGTTGATGTACTTCTGGCCTGTCGTGTCGGTCAATTGGAATTGGGCGATACTACTGATATTCTGCTCTTGGGCAGAAATATTCTTGACCGTGATCTGGAAGATCAGATACACGTCGCCCGCGTGCTGGGGCATACTGTACTGCCCGTGCGGGCTCGTCTTCGCACTGACGATGGTGATTTGCCAGGTATCACCCACAGTGACGAGCTGCCCTACGGCGAAGTGTTGGGCCGGTGCTGACGTGGGTGTTACTTTGGGAGTAGTCGCTATCGTCGTGGGTGATGACGTGGCACTGCCCTGGTTCGCCGCGGGAGAACCGCAGGCAGCCAGGACGAGCGTGCAGATGAGAATGAGAATGATTTTCGTTTTCATGATGACCTCTTTTCTTGGATGGCCTGAAGTTTGGCTTGAAGCGCGATATCTTCCTGCGAGAGTCCGCCGTACTCAAGATCGCGCATATCGACCCAGGAGAGCAGAAGCATGATATCTTCCGGCGTCAACTGGGTAATGGCGCGTAACTGCTCGTTCTCCGTGCGCAGGTCGGTCAAGAGAACGTGCATCCAGTCTTGCTCCGTCTTCTGTAGTTCTTCATAGTTGAGGCGTTTTGGTGTGAGGTCATGCCCCTTGTCTGTGTCCATGTCTCTTTCTCCTTTCCACATGAACTACGTGTACTTCCTTTACGTCGGATTTTCGGGCTAAAAATATGAGAGGGACATCAGCGTGTCCCTCTCAACTACCGTCGGGCTATTGGCAAGAGCAGTTGTGTTACTTTCTTCCCAACGATACAAGGCGTCATTTTCTTGAATGATTGATAGAGACGCTTGCTTACCTTCACATCTGGAATGTATGGCAACCAACCATCAAGGAGAGCAAGGAGTGTCTCCTCAGTACGAACGCCTCCATGTGCCACCTTTTTCTTTTCCAGATTATAGATAGCCTCGGGCGCTAATTCCCTCAGGAGCGGCTTATCCGCTCCACGCATTTGAGCGACCTCGACGGAGAGCGGTATCACTTTCACCATCGGTTCACCTATTGTTGAACTTGATGCGCTGTGGATCGACTTCAATTATGTGTGGTTGATACACTCTTTACCTCTTTCTGGTTTGCTAACTTTCGGAGCGTTGTGAGAGGGTCATCTCGCTGTGCCAACACATCAAGATAGAGTTGACACGCTTGTTCTACCTCTCGACTGAAGACAAGATTATAGCGTATGCAGTGCTCTTGCATACGCTGTTCTGTTTCATCTGAGAGGTAGATATGCCTACGGTGTTTCTTGCTCTTTTCCATACGTCCCACTGTAGCACAAGGTAGCACAAAAAGTCAAGGAAATAGCCCTATAAATCCGACGTAAGCTATGTTGAGTTACTTTTCCTCCATTCTATAGTCCCCGCCTTGCATCTCGACGGCCACCAACCCGCGCATGAAACGCGAGCGAGCTGCACCCCCGATGTAGTCGGCCAGCCCCGGCTGTATGACGCGCCCCGTCTCATCAGTTAGCGAAGCCATCCTGTTCGTCGTGATAATCGTTGGTCGGCGCCCATTGTAGCGCCCTTCCAGGATGCGCCAGTAGACCGTCAGACGTGCCGCCGTCGCCTCAACCTTATCCGGGTCATCTATCACGAGTAAGGGCGTTTGGGTGGCCTGCCGTTCCAACCAGTAGCAATCGTCCCCGTGCTGCTGGCGGTCGTGATAGGCAGCGAAGAAGGCCCCGACAGAGAGGAAGAGGGACGCGACCGATTTGCCGCGCAAGGTGTTGCAGATGGCCGCCGCGAGGTGACTTTTGCCCGCGCCGTATTCTCCATAGAAGAGGAGATTACCACTCATTGACGTGGCGAAGGTCATGGCCGCATTATAGGCCGCTTCGTCGCGCTCCTGCTTGAAACTGGCGAAGGTCTTCTGTTTCAAGGTTTTCACTACGGCGTCATCGCGCCACTTGAGACCGAGCCAGCCGCCGAAGGTACGCGAGGATTGCGCCGCGTCCCATGCCTGAAACTGCTCATGTTCCTCTTGCTCGCGCCGCCGTCTCACCTGGCAGGTACATGCCCTACGCCGTACCCAGAGCCCGTTGGGGAGATACTGCGGCAGGACGGTCAAGCCGCACAGGGGGCATTGCCAGTCCAGTCCCGTTGGGTCATGCGCTGCGCCGGGGAAAGTGAAGTGCGAACCGGCGCGAGTCATAGGTTCTTCACCCGAGGCTCGCTTAACGGGTAACCGAACAATCTTATTCAAGTCATGCATGGTTTCTCCTCGTGATACTGCTTGACAACTTTCTTCCCATCCCACACATACGAGAAAGGGAAGTATGCCGTATCGCCCTCCTTGCGCACATAGAAGAGCGTCCAGATCTCGCTCGTGGTCTCTCTTCCTACCACTTCCCATTGTACTGTATGTTCGGTTGCCCACACAACCGCCTCGCCCTCGTCGGGCGGCAGGAAGGGCATGGCCGCGAGGGAACGGGCGAGGGAGGATGATTGCTCGATCATACGGCCACCTCGCTTTCCAGCAGAAGTTCGAGTTGTGGTATCTCTTCTGGCATGAGCAAGGGCTGCGTGATCTCTAAGCGTTTCCTGGCGATATCAGCCTGTCGCGGGTCAATCTCAAAGCCGATGAAGTTGCGGTTGATCTGTTTACAGGCTACTGCCGTTGTCCCGCCACCTATAAATGGGTCAAGGATAGTATCATTAGGGCTTGAAAAACAATCAATATAATATTGAGCCGTATTGACATCTTGCCCCCAGGTGTGAAAACGTTTGTCCTTGCCGCTACTATTCCAGAGATCAAAGTATTGTCTACGCGGTCGATGTTTGCGGTGCTTAGAGAAAACAAGGATGGATTTATAGCGAGCGTGGGCCCACGAACACCACATAATCCCATTGTCTCCCATGTGTTCAGAAACCAGATCCCAGTAATACGTGAGATGAGTTGCTAAGAGTTGCATAGCCTCAAATTTCCAGTAGGTGCCAACATAGGCAAGAAGAAACCCGTCAGGTTTGAGGACTCGTGCAGCTTCTTCTGAGAGCCACCCGTAGAGGTGGATGTGCTCCTTCACGTAGGGGGGATCGGTAAAGATCAGGTCAATACTCTCACTTGGAATATCTTTCGTGAGTTCCCTGGCATCGCCCGTAATGATAGTGTTCATAGTGCCACCCCTACCTGCGCTTGAGAGCGTTCAAAGGCGGCTTTGCGCTCGGCGTTGAGTTGCAGGATCTTCGCCGTGTAGGGGTCCATGACCATCGTGGGCTTGCCCGGCTCTGGCATCTGTCCGGCAGGGGCATCACGTGCGGGCCAGCGCCCTAACTCTTTCAAGAATTCACGAGCATTTTGTGCTTCGTCAAGAATAACGCGCCCACCCGCCCGATGTCTCTCAGATGGTTTCTTATAGGGGAAACGTTCAGCCAGCACGAAGTTATCAATCATCTTGATCTGCATATCAGTGTAGGTATCAACGAGAAACGCAATGCATTCCGACTCATTGATACGACCGCCCTTCAGGGGAAGGAGTTCCCCGCCGCGTCTTTGATTAAAGTACGCTTGCCACTTTCGCCGCCGCTCCTGTATCTCAGGTGAACATTCTTTAATACTGAGACGTTTTTTATTTTTCTCTTTCCCATCCGTCTTATAGGGTGAGGGTGCATTTTTACCACCCTCTGACGATAAAGGCGAAACAAGTAGCGTGGGTATCAATGCGACCTGTGTAGGCGTTATCCTCGTAGACTCAACTTGTAGCATCACTGGCGTAGGTTCAGGTATCACTCGTGAAGACTCCTCTGGCCTGCTCTCGCTTTTCGTAAGTGGGGAAGGGTCCAGAGGAGTCTTTCTATTCTCTTCAAGATTTTCCCCAAAAGAAGAAAGACGAGAGAGAAAAGCATTACCCTCGTCACTTTCTCCGTCAGGAGAAATGACAAAGGAAGATTCCTTTCTATTCTGTAAAGTTCCTTTAATTCTATCGGCTTCAAAAACAGGTGTAACTCCTTGCTCTCGTGTACCTTCAGCCTCTTTGGTGGTTTCCAAATTTGAGAGTTGGGATTTCAATTTTGTGATCCTGGTTTCCAAATTTGAGAGGGTGGTTTCCAAATTTGAGAGTTGGGATTTCAATTTTGTCGCCTTTTCTTGACGTTCCTGTGCTTGCGCCTCTGCTGATGGTTCTTTTTTAGGAGCGGCTTTTCCACGGGGTTTCTTGGGAAAAGCTACCGGAGGATTGGCAATGGTCTCATTAATGATCTGGATAGAAACAGCATAGCGGTGTCTATATCCGTCAGCTTTGATATACCCCCAGGCGGCAAGCTGCTTTATGTAGGTGATGAGCGAGTTTTGACTGATCGTCACTTTTGCCAGAATATCTTTGTGCTCACACTCTACGGTGATAGCAGGAACTTCTGTCCAATCAATACCCTCGTTCTTTGCTACCCAACTTGCTCTATAGACGAGGAAGCCCAAGACTTTGCCTATCTCGACATGACCACGACAGACAAGGGTAAAGGACTTATGTTCAATATCGCCAATGTCACCAGGAGGAACGAGCCAGGGCGTGCGCGGTGGGCGTGCTGTTTGCGTCATCACATCACCTTCTCCCCTGCTTCATCTTCACTCATACCCTCTTCTGCCATCAGCCTTTTCCATTCTCTGACCGCCTCACGTATATCTTCGTCATCGTCATCAATTTGTGGGATTTCACAGAGCCTTAGCGCAACCTCTGCTAATTTTACCCAGTACTTATCAGCATTTATACTCCACTTGCTACAGGCAGAGTGGTACAAATCAAGAAAAACCTCTCCATACCGTAGCCCAAAATGGGTGATACCGAGCGTATTGATAGCAAGAAGTTGTCTTTGTTCTTCCTTGGGCAGAGTTATAAATTCCCATTGAAAAGCGGAAAGATACTCCCCCTTTCTTTGCGGATTGCCCTGGATGTTCTGTAATGGGTGCCCTTTTTTAAGGAGGTCTTGTATCCAGTAGGCTTCATACTTGCGAGCGAGCCGTATACCGTGAATACGTGGTTCAAGTGGGATAGTGATAGGGGGCATATCCTTCTCGATCATTTCACGGATCCAGGCTTTTTGTGAGAAGTGCTGTTTGCGGCGTTGCTCTATATCAGTAGTAATGCCGACATAGATGGCCTGCAGGTCTATGGAATGAACTATGCCATAGACCGAATACTCTTCCTCTTGGGATTGAGGACATGGTGTCTCTAGCCCGATTGCTGTCCTCAACGCAGCGCCAGGCGTGGGAAGGTAGGTACCCACTCGTTATACCCTTTCGTATTTAATTGTGATGTGCTACAATTCTTACCAAGAAAGCTGTAATAGGGTAACGCGCTACAGTGTTGTGCAGTCAAAAAACACACTCTTAGCATATCCAATTCCTTTCTGAAAAGCTAGTCATACCAAAGTCAATTTCAAGTGACCGCTTGAAATTGACACCGAAGTATGGTACGCTTTACATGTAACTTGAGTAGATCGAGGAATGAGTCAGGGGCAAGACGCAACCCCCTGGCTTATTTCTTTTTATACGGACCTCGCGGTTTACTCACTGTCGGCTTAATCACCCAATCGATATCCGTGATCGTCACGTTATATCCCCGCTCACGCAGGGCATACAGTATCTTTGTCGCTGTGACCCGCGAGATTTCGCGGTGACTCCCTGCTTTCCAGGTTTCCGATACTGATAAGCCTGCTGCATCGGCGAGACTTTGGATATTGTAGAATCCTGCATCAATGCGCATCTCCGTCAGGTTATAGAGCTTCTTACTCCTGGGATTATCCAGTTCCGGCATGAGCATGACCATCTCATTTCTCTCATTCTATCCCTAAAAATAGGGATACTAAGATTATACCACGTTATAAAAAAATATCAAGATGTACAAATCATGAATAATCCATGAACAGGCGTGTATCGGTCATTGACGAAATACCTATAGTACCTCTTTTGTGCTGTTTACGTGGGGAAAGTTTGACAATTGGTGTTTTGTATGGTATCTAAGAAGATAATAGGAGACGTGGCCGCAGTGAAGCGGGGGCGTTCCGTTCTCACAAGCGTTTCCCCCACTTCATGACCACTCGTAAAACGGTCGCGTTTCCTATCAGATGGGACGGCTCGCGTTGCCTCAATCGGCGCGATGCCCGTCCTTTCTGTTCTCTCAGGTTCTTCTCAACCTTGAAGAGAAATAGCTACTTTTGACGTGACAGGGGACATTCTAACACATCGCATACGCAAAAGGCTAGGGGAAAATGGGGCAATTTGATGACAGTTTGTTCACACTTCTCGTATCTTTTGCATCAACTTCTTCTCTTCACCACCACTACTTGACATAACAAAGTGGGGCTGGCCGGACTCGAACCGACGTTCCAGGGTTTGTAGCGCCTGGATGCTCCCGCGTGTTGAGCTTCAGCCCCTTAACAAACGTATCAACTACTTATCATCTACCTGACGATAGGTATGCAGGTGAAGGTGTCTTTCTAGTATGCCTTCCTCAACAAAGATGGTAAGATAACGATGTATTGTCCCCTTGGGGAGTCCCGTCTGTTTTATGACCATCGTCAAGCTAAACCAATCACTTTGAAAGGTGTGGATCACCCGTTGCAGTTGTAGCGTTCTCCGCACAACTTCCCCATCATGCAGGCGTTTCCCGCTCGTGTGCATCTTTCTTCTCCACCTCATCAATACTGATCTGTGGTGGTCCGCTCTCATAGCCTACCCCGTCGGGGATAAGCTCGACCTCGATAGTCACGCGGTACGTCTTGCCTGGGTTTTGTTCGCGTAGGGTCTTCAGGTAGGCCGCGTAGTTGGCGAGAAAGTCCTCGCTGAGTTGGAAACTGAACATGTTAGGCATAATGGTCTCCTTCATGCTTCTCTGCACAGGTCGCGCAATAGTCACCTCGTGTATAGAGGCTGTGCAGATGCCTCCGACATACCTTGTCCTGGCATGTTGGGTCATCACATGCATAGAGGCTCGTGTCTCGTTGGTACGCCTTGCCTTCCTTGACAAAGGGCAACCCATGTTGGCAATCGATACAACTCTCCATCGCTCTCTTCTCCTCGCTCATCTGAAAACTGAAGGTGGTGGACATGGCGCGTGCTCCTTACTTCTCATCTAATTGGGCTTGCAGTTCTGCCCGTTGCTGCAAGAGACGAGCATACTGGCGTTGGTACTGTTCAAGTGTGCCTCTATACTCATCTATATACTTTTCTGTTTCTTCCAGGTCTTCTTGAAGATGTTGTATCTTTTGTCCAAGGTCACTTGACCGTGTGACATAGTTCTCTTCCCATGCTCGCGGATTGCTCACAAAGGCGACAATATCGCGTACCATGCGCTCTGCCACCTCGTCCGGGTTAGTATCGCCAGCACGGTCATATTTCACCGTGACCGAGGGGAAGGTATGCGTTGTCACCGAGGGCGAGGGGAACTTCTGTTCTGGATAGGTGACTTCTGCTCCGATGTCCCACACATCTTCAGGGTAGTACCTGGCATAAAAGATGATCTTCAGGTTGAAGATATACGGCTCCATGCCTCTCTCATCCATCGCTTTTTCTCCTTTTCTTCACTCACGTACCAAGTAGTCATAATTTATAGTTATGGAGCGTTGATACTCATAAAACCTCTTTTGAAGCCGTATGACGTTTCACGTTCCTTCCTTCATTATGACAACTTCTTGCATGAAAAGCGTTCTAGTTCGCGCATGGGTTTCAGGTACGTCGCCGCCCACTTGGAGTTGGCGTAGCGAATGATCTTCCCGCGCACTTCACACTCGAGGATGGCGATGATCCTTTCTGGATACATCACCGCCCACTTCTGCGCTCTCCCCACGTCGGGGTAGGAGAAGTAGCCGCCCTTATGCCCTGCCCTGGCCGCTTGTTTCTTCTCCTCGCCGATCACATATTCCTCAGTAGGCTGATACAAGCTATAGTAGCGGCCCTCGCGCACCTCCACGGCCTTATAGGTGGTATAGACCGTCTTTTGAGGCTTGGCCCTATCTCCGCGCATCTTGCCGGGAGGTCTCAGCCAGTCCATCTCACAGGCGAACCATGCGGCGTGGGCAGATGCCTGGTGAACATCTGATAATTGTTGCCAGTTTTGCCGCAACCAGCCCTGATCTGTCTTGACATAGAAACGCCAGAATTGCCCCTTTGAAACGTGACGGTTACGCTTCGGTCCAAAGGTTTCTGTGCCGTGATAGGAAATGCACAGGGCGAGTAGATCATCACTTTGGTACATCGTGGAGGTACGGATATACGGGATCTCGAAGAGTCCATATTCGCCCTGGTTGTGCACGGTGAGGACGAAGACGCCTTCCGGGTCAACCTGGGTGAACGGTTCGACATCCGAGCGGTTCAGGTAGCCAGAGGTTTCGGGTTCAATGGCTTCGATGAAACGAAGCGAGGTGACAGTGAAAGTGAACGGTGGCCGGTCAGTGGTGGTCATGAATGCTCTCCTCTCTGAAAGAACTCATCAGCCCAGGCAAAATGCATCCCGGCAGCACGAGCTGCCGTGGCGTCGTCAACCAGATCACCAACATACAAGGTCTCGCTCGCCTCGACTTTTGCCTGTTCGCGTGCGAAGGTGAGCATCCCCGGCGCGGGTTTACGCCAGTCCTTGTCAATGCCGATATGCACATAGGGCGCTCGCCCGAATACGTTATGCATGGCTTTTTGTAGTTGTTGCATCACCTCCTCCGGTGCGATCAATTGTTCTAACTCATACCTGGCTTTCAGCATCCCCATGACCCGGCTATCATAGAGGGAGATATACCAGGGGCGCGGCTCTATTCCTGGTAGGAGGAGCATGATCTTACGCAGTTCGTTGGCGAGCATTTCTACTGTAGGGAAGGTGTTCTTATCAGTCGCCATATTCCAGGCTGGTCCTGCCTGATTGGTACATACCCCGGTCTTGATACCGGCTATCGCCAGTTCAAGCAGTTTTTCATGGACGCCCTTCAGGATGTGGATAGGTTTCCCGTCCTTGAAAGGTGTGTTGACCAACGTACCGTTGTAATCGAATAAGATAAGTTGATACTTCATTATGTCTTCTCCTTCAGCTACTCATCTTGTGTTCAAGGTAGCGTATTTGCTTTCCCTGTTGCTCTGCATATTCAATCTCGTGGCGCGTCGATATCCCAATATAGCCATTCACGTTCAGTACCAGCACTTCATCGGCAAGATCGATCTTGCGCAGGTGCAGTTCGTCTAGGCGTTCTTTATCTTTCTCGGTCAGACCCAACGCCTGGTCACTTTTGAAGTCGCACCCGATGGAAAGGACGATCTTCCCAGCGAGTGTCTCTTGTAAATTGGCTTCACGGAAGGCATCTCCGAAGCGCGTGGAACCGCATAGACAGACAATCGTCGGAACTTGTTTCCTCACGTCTTTGCTCCTTTCTGCTGTTTTCCCCGTCGGATAGCCCATCCATCCTTTGCGCCCTGACTCCTATGCCTGGCAGTATCGGTGGCTCTTTTGTCTGCCGTCCATTCGTGGCTCTCCTCGCGGTACTGATAGCCCTGCTTGCCCAGGTACGTCTCAATGCCACCCTTGATGTACAGGCGTCGTTTGATCTGCTCATCGTTCTCAACGACGCGGGGTAAGCGCACATCCTCATAGGCAGTGGATAAGATCAAAAACAATTCAATATCCATTAGTCTCCCTCACTTTCTTCTGTTCTCAGTTCAAACTTGGCACAGGCGGGCCATCTCACGCGATGGTCACCGCCGGGATACACCGTCCCTGGATACTTCCCACCTTTCGTTCTCCACTCTCGTTTTGAACACTTGTACCACGTGGCCGATTGCTGGAAGCCGTGCAGGTACGTGCAATCGCGGCAGATAGCACCCGGCGGGCCTTTCCCATAGGCGTCTATACAGGGGTTGACCGAGTGCTCGATGGGCGTCTCAGGTGTGGGAAGGACGACGGCTTGCTCCCACTCGTCAGCAAAGAGGTTCATGACACCGCCTCCTCGCGCTGTGCTCGCAATTTCTCGCGGGTATGGTGTAGTACATCCCCGAGCTTATGTCGCCCGCACCCGGTGGCGTGCATAATCTCCTGGTACGAGCACCCGGCAGCCGCGAGCAGAAAGATTTGCCTCGTCCCCGGCTTCATCGCGGCCAAGATAGTGCTAATCTCCTCGCGGTCAGCCACCTTCGCGGAGAAATCACCCTCCGCCTCAATTTCTTCGTAGGTGCCCCACTCAGCATCGAGCGAGGCAAACAAGGGGCGCGGCACCTCCTGCCTGTTGTGCTGCATGATATACGTTTTGCGCAAGAAGTCGTACACCGCGTGCGTGGCGATGGTCGAGAGCCATTGATAGGTGATGCGCTGGCCGTCACCGTCCGTCAAGCCGACCCACACTTTCAGCCATGTCGTTTGTTCCAAATCTTCTAGCATCTCATAGTTTGCCCCGTGCAGGAGGAAGCGTATCCGTTTCTTAATTGCCGTCTTATATTCTGCATACAGCGCATCAAAACGTTCCTCCCGGCTCATCTCTCGCGCTTCGTTCTTTGTATCTAGTAGGGTCGCCACTCGCTCGGCCCTCCTTTCTTACTTCTTGTTGGCTATTTTACGAAGCAAAAAGACAATGAAAAACATGTTGACGGCTATGGATGTCAGATCCCAACTGACGACAAGCTGAAATGTGAAACTCATCAAAAATACCCCCGTCCTCCTGAGCGAAGCCAGGAGGACAAACAACTGCTCGCGCTACTCTTTATTTTCCATCGCGGAAATTTCCGCTTGCATCACGCAGCCCTCACAATACCCTTTTTTAGTGAGTTGCGAGGAGAAGCGCCCGCATTCAACGCATTCTCCCTGGCGCGTCTGCTGCCGCTCAATACGCCTACACCGCTCTATCGCGGTCGGGTGAGTGTGCGGCAAACTCGCGCCACACACCGGGCAGGCTGATTGGATCTGTTGTCTCGTCTTCATGATGTTCCTCCTTGCAACTGAGCGAGTCGCGCCCGCTGCTGTTCGATGCTCTCCACAAAGCGCTGCTGGAGTTCCTTCGGGATAGTCGAGGCTTGCAACCGTGGCAGGTGCGCCTCCTTGAGTGCAAGCGAACGCTCGACCTGGGCCAGGGTTTGGGCACGCTCGGCAAACGGCTTCTTTTTCATGCCTCTTGTCTCCTCTCGACGTAGGCAGGAACGGCTTGCAGGGCATCCCAGGCTCGTTGTATAGTTTCAGCGTGCCAATCGTGCTTCCACCAAGCGTCAACCTTACATTGGCATGGAGCGTGATTACACTCATCACACACGTTACCACCAAAGGCACTATTATAGGTGAAGGGCTCTAACTGTTTCTGCTCTCTCATCGTCTCTCTCCTCTCAATCCAGGCAGGCGATCTAGCTACTGGAAGCTCGTCCATTCGCATCACGCCTGGCCTGGACGCTTGACTTGTTCTTACTTAGCTCTCAGGTAGGTAGGTTCTGCCCACTTGGGTTTCCATTCGCCCGTTTTCGGGCTCTGGACTGCAATGCCGACCTTGCTTTTGCCGACTTTAATAACAATCCCATGCAGATAGCCACCGGGAATAGGCCGGGTCAGCCACTCGATTGTTTGACCTTGATAAAACATCTTATACTCCTTGTAAATCGAGAGAACAGCGGTTGACAAACTTGATAGCCGCCGCGCCGCTTTTATAACTCTTGTCGCCTTTGTAGCCACCAAACTGCGCGTATCCACCGGAGAAGCCCGTCCAGGCTCCATACTGTACTTTGTTGATTGGGCTATTCTCAAAGCCCTTGACTTCTTGCTCATTGTGCAAGCGTCCGAAGCCCGCTACACTCACGATGCGCTCTTGCGGGAAGAACGCGCCGTTCTCCTCAACTACCTGGAACATCCCGCAGGTGGTGGTGTATATGGCTTTCATTTTTCGTTTCCTTCCGCTCGCTCTTGTTTCATCTTACCTAGTAAGGATACCATGTCTTACGCAAATAGTCAAGTGTTTTTGCTACCAGTTTTCTCTCTTTTCCGCAAATTGGCAATATTGGGATTACCTAATTGCGGGGGTGTCATGGTATAGAGGTCAGCTTTGAGGAACAATAAATCTTTGCCTTTTGACGGTTGCTCGGGGTTGCGCTGCGTGATCTCGCCATGCTGGAATATCCAGGCAGGTAGCGCACCGTCGCGTACAAAACGGTGCACGCTATCCACGCTGACATGGCGCTTGAAGCGCTCGGCCAGTATTCCGGCAGCGCCTTCCGTATCGGTCAGGTCACCAACGAGCATACGCTTAATATCCATAGAGGTCTCCTTTTTCTTTTTAGCATACACCAGTTTCCGACAATGTGCAATACCTAGCGCAAATTGATAGGCAAAAGACTTGACATCACTTACGCATTATGTTATACTTCTATCAAGAGAGGGAAGCCTAAACGAGTGGACTTCCCCAGCCAAAGGACAAAGAACATGACACTTCAATCATTCAGTGATCCAGATACGACCTACGAAGTGACGATCAAGGACGAGCGAGCCGTTGAGTGCTCCTGCCCTGACCGCTACTACCGTAAGCACAATAACCCCAACCACCAATGTAAACACATGCGTTTTATCACAAGCCAACTGGAAGCGGCCAAACGGGAGCGCGAAGAGAATCGGGGCTGCTATCTCAGAATGATGCAATCTCCCTTCTAAAGAGTAAGGCTAGCCGGGAGCCTACCCATTCCCGGTAGAAAGAACTATCATGACCCAACAAGGTTACAACTCACATGAGCACCTTATCCAGATCAAGGGCAAGGACGGGCAAGTTAAAGATTATCTCCCGGCCAATTGGAGGCTCCACGAACTGCGTGTCACCTGCCCCACGGCCACGATTGAGAGCGAGATCGTGCATATGAACGAAGAAAAGAACTTCGTCATTATCAAGGCTATCATCTACGATGGCAAAACCTACGAAGAGTCAGCACGCCGCGCCTCCTCCATGAAGCAGGGGATGCTCTCGGCTCTCGATAAAGTTGAGACCGGCGCGAAGAGCAGGGCAGCTCGAGATTTTGGGATTGGGACGGAGTTTGCCTTAGAAGCGGAGCCCGAAGAAGACTTAGAACTTCCCACGGCGCAACCGACCCGCATCGCCACAAAGAAAGCGCCGTCACACAATGGTCACCAGGAGGCACAACTGACCTATAGTGATATCTACCGCGAGGGTGGACACAAGGGCATGTGGACTCGTCAGACGTTCTACGCCACAGCTTCCGCGCTCCTTGACGGTATCCCGGTGAACGCTGAGAATGTGAAATCACTCTCCCAGGAGCACCTGCACAAGTTGCAGCGCGATATCGAGCGCTACCAACCTGAGCAGAAAGCGGGATAAGCTACCCGTCTTATCGTTCCCTTACATTATGTCAAGTATGCTATACTTACTAATGTAAGGGAATTTTCTATGCAGAACGGAACGTATCAGTGCCAGGTCGGTGAGGCGACAAGGTACACATCACATCACACCCTTGCACAATGTTTATACATTGTGCTTATTTGTATCCCCATTTTCCTCACAACTTTTCCACATTTCCACGACAAGGAGTTCTCTATGCCGCCAGTCTTATTTTGGGCCTGCTTTATTTGCCTGGTTGTTGCCTATCTCCTGGGTGTAGCGTCTATCCTACTTTCGCAGTGGTTTGGGCGTCATTCAATCGAGCGCCGGTTGTTGCGTGCCCAAGAGGAAGACCGGGCGATGGACGAGGGCTATGTTCTGAGAGTGCTACATTCTCCCCGGCATGGCGATGGAAGTAAAGGAACGTGAGATGGTGAGCAAGAAGAAGCAACTTCACTACGGCTTCCATATTTTACATAAGACACACATAAGACAAAATCCCCCGTCCTGGAGCGCTAGCGGAAGGACAAAAGAATGGTAGCTAATCGCGGTATCGTGCTCTCCATGCCCACGACTGAGCAAGAGCCCTGGAAGAAGCAACCACATGAGCCCACCTTATGGTTTCGTCGTTTTGAAGCGTTCCTTCAAATGCAACCGGAGCGCACTATCCAGGCGGTCTATCGAGAGATCACGAAGGATGACGACAATAACGCTCCTGGCAGTTGGTACAAGCAGGCGCAAAAGTGGCAATGGGAGAACCGCGCCGCCGCCTGGGATGCTCATTTAGATGCGGAATGGGAGAAATCTCTCAAACGTGAACGCACGAAGGTCATGCGCAAGCGCTACGCTCTCCAACACAAGCGCATTGAGGCCCTGGACGAGTTGGCTCAGAAGCTTATCGACTACCTGGGGGATGAGGACAATATCTGGCTACCGGATGTGAAGCAGATTGGTTATGGGAAGTTTGCTGAGAAGGTCGAACTCATTCGCTTCAATGCGCCACTGATGAGTGAGATACGGGCGACCCTGGCTGATATTGCCGCTGAACGAGGTGAGCGCGTCAAGAATGTGAGCGGGGACTTGAGCGTGGCGATATTGCCCAAAGAGTATTGGGGCATAGCACCGGAGGAAGAAGGCTCGGAGCCCTAGAAAGCGAAAAGACGATGATGCCCTTTACTGAAGATATCACGATCACCCAATGTACCAATATCCTGAAACTCATCACCTTCGAGTACCAAGTACATCTGGAGCATTGCCGCTTGTGCTTACCGGGCGAATGGCTCTGCCCTGACGCGCACCTGCTGATGGGCAACATTAAGCACTGGGTCGAGCGCCTGACGAGGATGCTACCGAAGGAAGGGGGCACGTCATGAACCGCTATGATGATGCACCGCCTGAGATTGAGCCGCCCGTCCCGCTGCCACATGAACATGCGTTCATTATTCAAATAGGAACATGGGCCTATGCTGACAAGAATTCGGTGACGCTGCGCCTATGTACAGCGTGCGGTATGACACACGCTCTTTTCTTTACCAGCAATGCAAACTTCGTGTGGGAAGAAGTCAGAGAGAGGATAGCACTATGATGTATTGTGGCGTCTGTAAGATGCGCCTGAACTTCTTCTCGCCCGATCTGTTCGTCTGCCCCACCGGCCACTACGCGATCAAGGTCACGATGAGCCAGGGAGAACGAACGGCCTACACCTCGCGCTTCGTGCCTGATGCTCCACTGGCCTGGCCTGGCCCCTATAAAGACGGTGCAAGAACACCCGTTCATCCCTGGTATTATGAGGCATTCAAGGACGCGGAGGTGTGGGAGATATGACCGCTACTATCCCGCGTTCAGCCTCGATCACGCGCCCGCAAGAGAAGCGCCCCTACGAACCCTTTGGGGCTGCTCGCCAGATGTGGCGCTCGGCACGGCGTGAGGTACTCAGCGCGGGGCCTGCCGACACCGGCAAATCGCGTGGCGCGTTGGAGAAGTTACACTACTGCGCCTGCAAGTACCCCGGTATGCGGGCGTGTATGGTGCGCAAAACCCGCAAGTCTCTTACCCAAAGCGCGATAGTCACCTATGAGAAGAAGGTGTTACCGCAGGGGCTTTTATCTGAACGGGCGCGGCCCGGACGTATCCACTTTAGCACGCAAGATCAGCAGTATGAATACCCCAATGGCTCTCTGATTGCCGTTTCTGGCCTGGATGACCCTGACCGCCTGAAGTCCTCAGAATGGGATATGCTCTATTTTCAAGAGGCCACCGAGGGCAGCCTGAACGATTGGGAAATGCAGACTCGTGGTCTGCGTAACGGCGTCATGCCCTACCAACAACTCCTGGCCGATGCGAACCCCTCTTACCCGACGCACTGGTTGAAACTACGTTGTGACCGCCTGGCAACCCTCATGCTCCACGCACGCCACGAGGATAACCCCTCGGTTACTCCTGAACGCTTGGCCGTCCTGCAAGCCCTGACGGGGATACGCTACTGGCGACTGTACAAGGGATTGTGGAGAGCTGCTGAAGGGACGGTCTATGAGGAGTGGGAGCCGTCAGTACATATCGTCAGCCGTGAGCAATTGAAAGCCTGGCAAGTCTTCTACACTGATGGCACTTTGAACCGGCAGGTCATTCGCCATATTTACGCCGGGGCCGATTGGGGCTTCACTAACGCTGGTTGTTTGCATATTTATGGTCAGGATAGTGATGGCCGCCTGTATCTGTTGCGTGAAGTCTACCGCACTCAAAGAACGATTGACTGGTGGATTGCTCAGGCTCAGGCATTAGACCAGGAGTTCCACATTGAACGCTTGTTCGCCGACCCATCGCGCCCTGACTATATCACGCAATTCAACGCCGTCGGGCTTCCCTGTGAAGAAGCGACCAATGCTATCGCGCTCGGTATTGGCTTCCTGCGTCAACGTTTACGGATTGCCAGAGATGGACGCGCTCGCTTCTATGTCTATGAATACGCCAACCTTGACCCTGACGAGACACTTGAAGCAGAGCATAAGCCAACGGGGATTGTCATGGAATCTGACATGTATGTGTGGGCTGAACCGAAGGAGGGGAAACCCTATAAGGAGGAGCCGGTCGATAATTGGAACCACGCCCTGGATACGGCCCGCTACGTCGTGGCCTCGCTGGACAAAGAACGCGACACGAGCGACGATGATAGCCACACCCTCGCGGCGCTGCGACGGTATAGGGGGTACTAGTGATGAGTAAACGCGATACACACTTTGCGAACTTTGCGCAATTGCTTGCCCGTGAATTGACACAGGCACATGTCTTCTATGAAACCACTGGTATCGGACAAAAGATCATCGCCCAACGTGCTTATGACTTGGTAAGACATGTGATTTACTGTAATAACATCGATAGCCATTATTGGCCTGGTAAGCCCCTTTATGGAGAGGCATCAGACCTTTACGAGCGAGAGACTACTATAGCTACTGATGACATACCTGATCTAACTGAATGGCATCCAACGAAACAAGGCGAATAGCGAATGGGATTTATCAGCATGGCAGTTCAAGCCGGAATAGCCGCCTACACGGCAGCCCGAAGAGTCTTTGAAGACCCTTCCACAGCGCATAACCAGCAACTCTACCTCAATCAGCAGGCCATGTATAACCTGCTGTGGGCGTACTACAACGGCTCCATGTTCGAGCGTATCGTGGGCGCCTCTAACTCGTGGAACTGGAATGTCTACGCTGGCGGATGGGCCATCTATAAGCAAAACTATAACCTCTACCGTAATATCCGCATGATCTACAATCCGACGCGCCGCCTGGTGGACTTCTACGCGGGGCAGGTCTACCCCGGCGTGCTCTCGGAAGACGGCCTCAACCTGCCTGACGGCGTGGCGCTTGCTATCCCCTTCTCCCACGATACAACCCCGGCGGTTAAGTCAGCAATCGCGCAATTCTGGCAGTGGAGCAACTGGCAGGCAAGAAAATCTGTTCAAGTGAGATACGGCGCGGCCCTTGGGAATGTACTGATTGAAGTCACCGACGATATCGAGCATGGACAGGTGAGCGCCGATATCATCTGGCCGGGCTTCATCACTGACATGGAACTCGACCCGGCGGGCAATGTCAAGAAATACGTCATGCAATATCAAGCGCAAGATGAGACGGGCGGCTATATGTACCGCAAGGAGGTCGATCAGAATGCTTTCCGTTACTTTCGAGATGGTGAACCGTGGGATTATGGCGATGGTAAAAGTACACCTAACCCATATGGGTTTGTCCCTGCGGTGTGGATCAAACATATCGACGTTGGCGGGCGCTATGGTTCTCCCGCAATGGCAGGCTCATTCGCTAAAATCGACGAGCTTAATAACCTCGCCAGTCAAGTCCATGACCATATCCACAAATCAGTTGGCGCGCCCTTCATCTTCTGGACAAGTGGGCGCATCTCCAAACTCGACGAAGTGACCAAGCGGCCTGCTACCGGCATTCAGGAGACGGGCGCGGAGACGGACCAGGAGACGCTTTTGTACCTCAAAGGACCGCAAGATGGGCGTGTGGAATCACTCTCGGGCACACTCTCCCTAGCCGACGCGGGTGCGCGTATGGACAAACTGTATGCAGAACTTGAACAGGACCATCCCGAACTGACGTTCTACCGCGAACTGCGGGCCATGAGCCAGGTCACCGGCCCGGCAGCTTCCCGGCTGGTGGGCGATGTCAACTCGCGGTTTGCAGAAGTGGCGGCGGGCTATGATACGGCCAATATCAAACTCTTCCAGATGGCATTGGCCATCGGTGGTTTCCGGGCCAATAGTGGCGCGTGGGGGCCGCTCAATAGCCAGCAAAAGAAGTTCACGCCCTTCAACCTTGCCTCCTACGAACGGGGCGACCTCGATATTGCCATCATGCCGCGTGAACTGCTGCGTGCCACCCGTATGGAGATTGGACTGGAGAATGAGGCCATGTGGCGCGGTGTCTACTTCGGTCACCAGGCAGGCGTGCCTCCTGAGTTCGTGCTTCGGGAGGCGGGCTGGACAGAGGACAAGATACAGGCGCTCACTGATGCTATTCTGGTGACACCGTTCAAGGGGCAAGAACTGACAGGCCAGCCCGCGCCGCAGCCGTTACCCGCTGCAGGAGGGGCTGCACCTGGACTCCCGGCCTTACCACCGGGGATTGCGAAATAAGAAAGGAGCGATAAGAACATATGACTAAACAACTACCGCCACGTCACCCGCACACCGGCCAATTCGTGAGGAAGGATGCGGGCAAAGTGAACAAAGCCTCGACAAACACGCGCAAGCCAGCACAGGTTACGAGTAAAGGCAAGCCAGCCGCGAAGGAGGGCAAGTAGTGGTAAAAGTGATACCCGCCGGAGGACTTAACCGCGAGATGAGCCGCCAGCAAGGCAAGTCGGCCAACATCCGTGGGCAGTACGCCGTCAATAGCGGAGCGGCTGCACCCAAGGGCGTGAATACCAAAGTGCGCCAGGTTCAAGCCACGCGAGGCAAACTCGGACAGCACAACGCACGTATCAAGAAAGGCACGACATGAACCCCTTTGAGCGTTTCCCCGTTACCTCGATAGGCGGGGTGAACGCACTGAAAGCGGCACTTGATTTTATCGCGGCAATGAAGGAGTTAGAACATATGAATATCAACGCGACCTATAAGCGGGCTGTACGTATCATCGGCAAGCCTGGACTACCCCACGGCAAAGCGATCATTATCTATGATGCGCTGACTGAGGAGCAAATCATGAATGTTGAGTCGGCAAGTATTCACCTGGATGCAACGGGAGTGAGTACCGTTGTTCTGGGATATTATGCAACCAATGAGCAGGGCGCAATTATGACTGATGCACAGAAAGAACCAATCCAGGGGAGAACGGCGATCATTCGTGAGAAGCACGAAATTGATGTCACCGCCTTTGAGGTATAGTTGTGACAATATGCGATAGGCAAGGCTGCGAGCAGGAAACGCAAGCAACGATTACTTTGAGTGGAACTGCTAACGCAGAGGGTCCAGACGACAAGACGTATTATCTCTGCTTACAGCACTATCATGACGCGGTACACGTTATCAAAACGCTGCAATTGCTTATCAATCTCCCTATAGAGACACATGAAACGATAAATGAGTCTATAGAGCGTAACTGAGATGAAAGCCAGCACATTGCTACTTGACATAATATAGGAAAGGTAGGTATCAGGTGAGGGTGGATTCAAGCATCTTATACCAATCGTCTAGATCGAGGAGACGCCTTCGTGAATGTTTAAGAGGCTGAGGACTAGGGTCATGTACATAGCGAATAGGAGTTCCAGTTATAGGAATAAAATCAGTAACGTGTTTCCACGTTCTACCGTTTTTAATAGATTTGATAGTATATTTACTTACATTGAATGCTTCTGCAATCACAGGGCAAGAGTCACCACGGGACAGCCTTGCTTTAATCATACGTACCTCATCGCCTGTTAACTTTGCTACTTCTGGACGAGGTACGCCTAAGCGACTTCCAGCATGTGAGCAGAGATTAAAACCTGTCTCCCTTTGGGCAGCATGATAGTAGTCAATCCATTTTTGTTCAAGGAGAATGAGTTGAGAAGGGTCGGTTACCTCTTCAAGAACAATCCATGTAAATGCTTCAGTACCGTACTTGTTCCATGCATTTTGCAGGTACTCATTACAATGAGCGTTGTGGATAAGAAAATAATGATGTTCATACCATCGTCTTGTGATATCAATGGCACTTCCAATGTAGATACGGGATGTAGCGGTATGAATGATTCCATAAACTCCTGCTCTTCTTGGTACAGGAGCATGTGGTATAGTTTCCATTGTCTGAACCTCCAATTCAGGCCACGCTCTCGGATGTTTCCAGCATCGCGGGAGCATCATTCTGCTTTATTATACTATTCTTTTTGTCCTTCGAAAGAGGGACAGTCTACTTGACATAACTTGACTTTAGAGAAGAAAGGATGTATGCTTCTTATGACAACTAATCCAAACAACCCTCTTGTTCCGCCGGGGCAGACGCCCTCAGGAGGAACAGACCCACCGGGGCAGACGCCCCCAACGATGCCGCCAGGTCAGACACCAGGGCAGCCACCGAACCAAAGAACGCCGTTTGACCAGTTGCCCCCTGACATTCAGGACTACATTAAGACGCTACGCCACGAAGCCAAGACGACTCGTGAGCAGTTAGAAGCAGAGGCCAGGGCCAAACAGCAAGCCGAAGATCAGCGCAAGAAAGAGCAAGGCCAATGGGAAGACCTCGCTAAGAAGCACGAAGCGCGTGTACAGGAGTTAGAACCGATTGCTGCCCGTTACAGCACGCTCGCCAGTCTCGTCTCCACCCAAATTGAGGAGGAAGTCAAGAACTGGCCTGCTGAAGTCAAGACGTTTGATCCAGGGGCAGACGCCCCGATTGAGCAGAGGCTTGACTGGCGCAACAAATCGCGCCCGCTTATCGAGAAACTCCAATTACAGGCGCAAGGTCAGCTTCCCGGCAACCGTCCGAACCCGCCGCCGCAAGGCGGTCGCTCCTTCGAGGAACGGGTGAACGCCAACATGGCCGAACTCAGGAAACAGCGCACCTACGGCATCTAACAACACACAAACTTTGAGTATCCCGCGCTCTACCGGTCAAGCGATGTAGCGAGCGTATTCCTTTACTATCCTTGTACGCCCGTTCCGCGTTTTGCCGGTAGTGCCCGTGATGATTGGAAGGTGTATCATCGCAGAAATCGCTAAGGCGGGCACGCCCTCGCTCGCCATCGTCGGCCCCATGCCCGGCGCTTGCAAACTCCCGCCGCTTATTGCAGGCGAAAACATCGCCGCCGGGGATGCCTGCTACATCAACTCGGCAGGTACCGTCTTTCGCTCCAACGGCGCGGCTGTGGCTGCCGCCGCCAAAGTCAACGGCTTCGCGGTCATCAAAGCTAACACCGGGGAGCCCATTACCCTCATGCATAACGTGGTCATCAACTACGCCACAGGCCTCACCCCCGGCGTCTTCTACTTCCTCTCCGGCACCGTCCTGGGAGGGCTCGCTGATGCTGCCAGTACAGGCGGTACGGCAGCCGTCGCTTTTGCCATTGATGCGACCCGCATCTTTGTCATGTTAAGTCGGTATTAAGGGAGGATAAGCACACGCTATGACCTACGGAACATTACAAACCCTTGATACCTTAGCATCACTCCGGGCAGCTACCGGAGTGGTTGCAGACATCGGTGAGGACGTGGCCTTTGAGTCGATTGCCGCTGCCTTAAAGGCGCACAACCAACTACTACAAGAATCCCTGACCGGTTTTGTTGATCAGACCACCGACCGATTGAGGCGGTACGGTGGTCCTGATCAAATGGTCATGGAAGAGTTGGACGAGTACGGCACGGCCTCCACGCAGAAGATCGCGGCAGGCGCCACCCTTGGTTTCCCGCTGCGTTTCTTCGGCGGCGGCCTCCAATGGACGCGCCTGTTTTTCCAGAACGCGACGGGCGCGGAACTAGCGGCGCAAGTGGATGCTATGATGGACGCCGACATCAAGAACATGCACAAGCAGTTGAAGCTCGCCTTGTTCACACCCACCAACTCAACTTTTGAGGACAGGCGCGTCGATCACGTTAACCTACCCATGAAGGCGCTGGTGAACGCGGATAGCGCTCCTATCCCCATCGCGCCGGACGGCACGACCTTTAACGCGGCGACGCATACCCACTACCTGGGGGCCTCGATTGCCTGGACAGGTGCACCCACCGCTGCCTCTACTGGCGCGGATCTCGCAGCCATCAATCAGACGATCATCGAGCACTTCCTAGCAGGTTCTATCCAGATGTTGTGTAACCCGGCGCAAGAGACGCTCATCCGCGCCGCGACCGGCTTCTTCCCGTACTACGATGCTCGCTTGACTCCTTCAGTCAACCAGACGAATGCTATGGCCGATTTGGATGTCATGAATATCACGAACCGCGCTATTGGCATCTTTGGTGCATCGGAAGTGTGGATCAAACCATGGATACCCCCCGGCTACGTTGTCGGTGTCCTGGTTGGTTCTCCTCAGAAGGCGCTCGTGATGCGAACCCGAAACGCTGGAAGTGGCAACCTGGAACTACTGTTCGATAACGAGGTCTTCCCGCTGCGTTCGCGCTCCTATGGGCGTGAGTTCGGCTTCGGCGTGTGGAACCGTGTCGCAGCGGCTGTGCTGTACACTGGCGCAACGTCCTATAGCGCACCGGCAACTTCTGTCCTGTAGTTCTTACCGAGCGGGTAGGCGAGTGGATACCCGCTCACTCTTGAAAGAGGCGTAACTTATGGCGCATAAAGAGAACCTGGCCGTCGTGAAGACGGCTATCAAGAAGGGAGGCAAAGTTGGCAGATAGTAAGAATGCTCCTGAGCACGCAACCAAGCCACCTGAGCAACCCAAACAATCTGAAGAGATACAGCGCATGACCATTATCGAACAGCCAGCGGTGCCACCCATGCACGCCCGTCGTCTTGATGAAGTACCGTGGGAAGGCGGAGGCGGGCGCTTCCTGGTCAATGGCGTCTTGGTCGATCACGAGGGACGCCCCTTAAACAAGGACGGCAGCTTGAAGAAGGATACGGCATGATTGAAAGTCAGCAGAAGTTTCTTACTGACTTAGAGTATGTCATGAGTACAGCAGGCGCGGATTTTGCTGCATGGGTGTATAGCTGTGCATCACAACTAAGCGACGTCACGGAATACTCTTTACACCGTGATAAGGCTGCGCCTGGGTCACAATCAAGCTATGCCGACCAGATGACCGCTACCCTGACTTGTGGAGAGAAGACCTTTACCCAGGTCTTTGTCAAACGGGAACAGAAACCTGGGGGCTGGTTACTCAAGGAGGATGCATGAGCGCGGGCGACCTGACACAAGCGCAGCGCGATAAACTCCCTGCCTCTGCCTTTTGCGGGCGCGGGCGTTCCTTCCCGGTCTTGTCCCAGGCGGATATCCGTCCGGCCATCTCCTCGATGGGGCGCGCCGCCGATGATGCCGAACGGGCGCAAATCAAGGCGTGCATCATTCGCAAGGCTAAACAGTTCGGTTGGACGGGGAGTCTGCCTGATGACTGGAAGAGTTGAGGGAAAGTATGGGTGAGCGGCTAACACACATCACAGTGATTACTGACATGCGCAAACTTACAGCGTATAAACCTGGAGATGTGGGTAAACCCTGGTCACATCCTGATTGTATGTGGCATATCGCATGTCCTCAGTGTGGAAGATGGTCTGAACTGGCACACAATTGTACTGTGAATGATGACAATACGTTAACCTTCTCACCGTCTTTGGTGTGCCCACATGAGGATTGCAAGGCTCACTACTCTGTCGAACAAAATAAGATCAGGTGGTGTTAGATGAACCGCGCCGATGCCCTGGCCTACCTGCAAAATGAGTTCTTAGAACTGGCGACCGAAGCGAGTTTGGACAGTTCCGTGCAGTTGCTTGCCTATAAAACGGCCATCGACCAGGCGTTACGCGGCCTGGACGTGCCGGAGAGTCAACTGGGCGCGCCCGTTATCGCGGATAGCGACGTGCCCGGTTTCCTGGCGCTCCTCGACTACTACGCGCTGACCCGCTTTGCCCGCGCCTTCTCGATCCGCACCAACGTCGCGGTGGGCGGCTCGCTCTCGGTCTCACAATCACAAGGCTTCCAGCAGGTACAGGCGCTCTTGATACGCGCTGAGAAGAGACTAGACGGGCTCGGCCTCTCACCGACCGAACAGATGACGATGGGCCGCTTCACGCTCGACTTCTTAGAGCCCACACCGGGGGAGGTCTAAGCCATGCCGCAGATCCAGACGGCCACGCTCACCCGGATAGCGAACTGGTTCACGCTCAAGATGCTTACCGATACGTGTGACATCTTGCGTTTGAACCGCGTGCAAGTGCCGTCAGGCGGGTATACGGAGACCTACCCCAAGCACAACACAGACCCGGTACCCTGCCTGGTGACGAGCGCGGGTGTACCGCAAGAACTGCTGACCGCCGGGCAAGAGGTGGGCTTTGTGCCCAAGATCATCGTTTTGCCAGCAGGAACGGATGTTCTTGGGTCGGACCGTATCAAGGTCGGGGTATTGACCTATCACGTCATTGACCTGTTTGAACCGAGTACCGATGAAGTAGTACGAAGAGTGCTGGCCCGTCGCTCGTCACTAGCGGGTTAAGGAGGAAGTATGGCACAAATTGCTGATTTGCATGCGCATATCACATGGGACTCAGAACCAACGGAAGGGGCGAAGAACCTGGTCCGGGCTGAAGTCCATAAGGTGCTGCAAGAGACGTTTCAAGAGCCTTCCTGGTTCACGGAACTGATACAGGCAGAGGTGCGCAAGGCACTGCAAGAAAAGGTGATGCCGTCACGCATGCAGATAGGGAGTCGCAACTAATGGCAGGGTTTTCCATGAGCATGACCGGGCTCCTTGAAACCATCGGGCGCTTTGTCGTCATGCAAGCCGAGGTTATCCCCGGCTCGACGGCAGCCGTCGAAGGAGCGCTTCAGGATGCCTATGATGCATCAGTGCCTATGATCCCGGTGCTGACTGGCTACATGCTCTCACGCCAGCAGACGCGCATGGTCGGCGGGGGCGTCGAGCCGACGGGTGAACTCTTCAATGACGCCCCCTACGCCAGGTGGCCGTGTTTTGGTCATCACACCCGTTCAGGCTCCTGGGTCGCGCCACAGGATTTCATGACTGGACCTATCGAGATCGGGCGGCAATCGCTCATGCGCCGCATGGAAGAAATCAGGTTGGTGTAGCGATGGTAACACGTCCGGTCTACATGCTTGAACTGCAAATCGCGGCCCGCGCTAAGCTTATCGGGGACACGACGCTCTCAGCCATCATCACCGGCGTGTTTGACATCGCACCGGAAGGGCAGGTAACGCCCTACATTACCTTTGGGCAGCACGTGGACGGGGCCATGCAGACCTTTGGGCATGTTAATAGTGAGGCATTGTTCCTGCTGGACATCTTTAGCCAGGCGGGCAGCGACGATGAGTGCTATAGCATTCTGGCGGAAGTCAGGCGGCTCTTGCAGACGACGCCGACTAATCCACCATTGACGCTCGCTGACTACGGGCAGGTCTATCTAATGTATGAGTGGAGTACCATCCTCCACGAGACGGCCTATCAAATCCGGCACATGCCGGTACGCTTCCGCACGAAAGCGGTTGAACTGTAAAGGAGAAACGATATGGCGACACCGCTTGCAGGCATAGGCGGGCTCATCAAGGAGGCCACCGTCACCATCGGGGCCATGAATACGTGGAGCGTCACCCCAAAGGCATCGACGAAAGACACGACGACCTTCCAGGCGACGGGTTCCTGGGGTACCAAGAACACCACCATTAAAGAGTGGACGGCTAAGTGCGACGGCTTCCTCGATGCTACCGACGCGGGGCAAGTCGCACTCATCAACGGGATCGGCAATACCTTCGCCCTGGAAATGGATATCGACGCGGCGGCTACCCACAAGTGGACAGGGAGCGCCATCCTGACCAGTTTCGACGCCAAGAGTGACGCCAAGGACATGAACCTCATCACCTTTTCCTTCGATGGGACGGGCGTCCTGACGTTTGCTTAGTCGCTAAGAAGGGCAGGTACGTCCTATGGGTATCCTGGCAGGGGTCAATGCTGATGTGTGGGTAGCCGCTACGCCGTCGCTCAATACCACCAATGAGAGCGCGACTGATAGCGGCGATCACATCACCTACACCATGAGCGTCCATCGCGCCTGGGACTTCCAGCAGCCCCTCGTCGTGCAAAACTCGCCCAACGGCACGACCGGGTGGGTGACGGTCACCGACTACGTATTTCAGTATGCCTCCGGCGTCATCGTCTTCAACACGGCGCGGGTGGTCTCCACCAATAACTTCGTGCGGGTGTCGTCAGGCTACTACTTTAACCTGACGCAGCTGGACGGAGCGACCGGCTGGTCATTTACCCCCAAAGCTTCCACTAAGGACACGACGCAGTTTCAAGCGACGGGCGCCTGGGGGCAAAAGACGACGACGATCAAGGAAGCAACGGGCAAGATCGACACGCTACGCACTGACGGGCGCATCTTCGTGGAGTTGGGCAACATCGTGGCGTTGCAACTGTTCATGGATAAAACCAACAATATGCGCTTCGATGTCCTGGGCATCGTCACCGGCGCAGAAACCAAGGCCGATGCCAAAGATGTTGAGGATAAGGTGATGACCTTCGATTGCTACGGCGTGCCCTACTTCC
>Ga0070717_10000137_pt1 | contig 54400 bp, 43 predicted proteins | sample LARL113metaG_FD_71366 | JGI IMG/M metagenome (GOLD analysis project Ga0070717, IMG submission 71366) | Corn, switchgrass and miscanthus rhizosphere microbial communities from Kellogg Biological Station, Michigan, USA - LAR L11-3 metaG | ecosystem: Host-associated > Plants > Roots > Rhizosphere ...
ACGGCATCCTTTCGATGCGATCGGGCTGTTTCTTTTAAGGCACGCCGCGTCATTTCGATGCGAACGGCCGCTTCTTTCGGGGCGTCCAACGATTCCATCGTGCGCAGCTGCGCGCCTTCGCGAGGGTAGGGATTCGCCTCGCTCGCGTCTCTCCTTCGTCATGAGCGATTCATCGGACGGCAAATGGACGCGGCGGCGATTCCTCGAAGCGATCGGCATGGCCGGCGGCGCGGCGGCGGTGTACGAGACGATGACGGCCCTCGGCCTGATCAACGTTCCCGACGCCTTTGCGCGGCAGCCGCTGCCGCCGAACAGCGGCACCGGCAAGAGCGTGGTGATCCTCGGCGCCGGCATCGCCGGGCTCACCGCCGCGTACGAGCTGAAGAACGCGCACTACGACGTCACCGTGCTCGAGGCGCAGAACCGCATCGGCGGCCGCAACCACACCGTGCGCCGCGGCGACGTGCTCGAAGAGATCACCGGCACGCGCCAGCTCTGCCGCTTCGACGAAGGGCTCTACCTCAACGCCGGCCCGGGCCGGCTGCCGTACCACCACACCGCGGTCCTCGAGTACTGCCGGATCCTCGGCGTGCCGCTCGAGGTCTACGTGATGATGACGCGCGCGAACCTCTTCCAGAACTCGAAGGGCTACGCCGACCGGCCGGCGTTCGACGGCAAGCCGGTGGTCAACCGCCGCATCGCCAACGACACGCGCGGCTACATCTCCGAGCTGCTGGCGAAGGCGATCAACAAGGGGGCGCTCGACGACCGCCTGAACGCGCACGACAAGGAAGCCATGCTCGATCTCCTCACCGTGTTCGGCGACGTGGAGAAGAGCAAGAACTATGTCTACGAGGGCTCGTCGCGCTCCGGATACGACATCGAGCCGGGGATCCTGCCGTGTCCCGAGGTCGTGCAGAAGCTGTCGCTGCAGTCGCTGCTCGATGCGAACTTCTGGAAGTTCCGGTTCTATCAATCGGAGGAGTACGAGTGGCAGCCGACGCTCTTCGAGCCGGTCGGCGGCATGGACGAGATCGTCAAGGGCTTCGAGCGTCACGTCGGCGACCTCGTGCACACGGAGCGCGTCGTCACGCGCGTGCACACGTACGACGACCACGTCGAGGTCGAGCACCGCGGCCCCGGCGGCGCGACGGAGCTGGCGAAGGCGGATTGGTGCATCTCCACGATCCCGCTGCCGATCCTGCACAAGATCTCGAACAACTTCGTCGAGGACTACAAGACGGCAATCGGGAACGTGAAGTTCGCCGACACGTGCAAGGTCGGCTGGCAGGCCAACCGCCGCTTCTGGGAACGCGACGAGCAGATCTACGGCGGCATCTCGTACATCCACCACAACATCACGCAGATGTGGTACCCCTCGCACGGCTACTTCGGCGAGAAGGGCGTGCTCACCGGCGCGTACAACTACGACGACAACGCCAAGGAAATGGGCGACATGGAGCTCCCGGACCGCCTCGATCTGGCGATGAAGGGCGCGCAGCGGCTGCACCCGCACTTCGCCGAGTTCGTGCCGAAGGATCTCGGCCTGTCGATCGCCTGGCAGAAGGTGCCGCACCAACTCGGCGGCTGGGCCGACGACATCGACTGCAACTCGTCGACGTACCGGCGCCTCCTCCGCCCCGAGCGCCGCTTCTGGGTCTCCGGCGACCAGGTCTCGCAGATCTCCGGCTGGCAGGAGGGAGCGATCCGCTCGGCGCTGTACGTGCTGGAGCGCATCCACAACCCGGCGCTGCTCGAGGAAGGGACGCGCGCGCCGCGGCTGAAAGCCGTGCCGCGCCGGGCCGCGCCGAGCACGCGGAGGAGGACGCGCGGGCTGCCATAAAAACACATCGGGCCGCGCATCGCGCGGCCCGAGATTCAGGTTCGTTTTGGAGCGGGCAACCGGACTCGAACCGGCGACATCAACCTTGGCAAGGTTGCACTCTACCAACTGAGTTATGCCCGCGTGCTGCGGCGGCGAAGAGTACGAAAACGGCTGCGCGCAGTCAAGCGCGTTCAACCTCCTCCCCCACGCCTCTATTCCGCTGATCCGGCGGGGTAAAGTACGCCGCGTGAAGCGGCTCGGTCCGGCGGCGATCGTTCTCCTCCTCGCCGTCGGCCTCTCCTTCGTCCCGGCCATGCGGGCGAAGTACACCAACTGGGACGACCGCGTCTACGTCGATGCGGCGCGGCAGCCGCTGCCGGTCCTTCTCACCGCCATCGTCACCGGGCACTGGCACCCGCTCACCATGCTCTCCCTCGGCCTCGACGTCCGCCTCTTCGGCATGAATCCGGCCGAGATGCACGTCGTCAACGTCGCCCTGCACGCCGTCGTCGCCCTTCTCGTTTTGCTGCTGCTCGAGCAACTCACCGGCAGCGTCGCCGGAGCCCTGGCCGGCGCGCTCTTCTTCGCCATTCATCCGCTGCGCGTCGAATCCGTCGCCTGGGTCTCCGAGCGCAAGGACGTCCTCATGGGCGTCTTTTTCGCCGCCGCGTTGCTCGCCTACCTCGCGCATCGGCGGCGCGGCCTGTCGATCGGCTGGACCTATCTCCTCTTCGTCCTCGCCCTGCTGGCCAAGCTCACCGCGATCAGCCTGCCGCTCGCCTTGCTCGTCATCGACTACTACGAAGAGCGGCGGCTGCGCATCGTCGAGAAGATCCCGATGTTCCTCCTCAGCGTTGCCGGCGCTGCCGGCGCCGTCGCGGCCATCCGCTCCGGGCCGGAGCTGACGCGATTCCACTTCACCTTCGGCGAGCGCGTCCTCCTCGCCGCCCGCGCCCTCGTCATGTACCTCTCCCGCGAGATCGTCCCCGCGAATCTCTCCGCCTTCTACGTCTATCCGCCGTACGTCGGCGCGCCCGAGTGGTGGTCCTTCATCGCCGTCGTCATCCTCGGCGCCGCCGTCGTCGCCTCGGCGGCGCGCTTCCCGCGCGTCTTTGCCGGCCTCGCTTTTTTCTTCCTCACGCTTGCGCCGATGCTGCCGCTCCTGGCCACCGGCAACGCCTTCGTCACCGACCGCTACACCTACCTCCCCTCCATCGGCCTCGGCCTCGCCGTCGCCCTCGGCGTCATGCAGCTTTCGATGCGCACCGCCATCGCCGCCATCGTCGCCGGCGCCGCCATCCTCGGCGCGCTGACGTGGCGCCGCTGCGAGGTCTGGCACGACGCGCAGACCCTCTGGCTCAGCGTCATCGACTACGACCCCACGCTCGCCCTGGCCTGGAACAACCTCGCGCACGAGCGGCGCACCGCCGGCGACTGGCGCGGTTCCTTCGCCGCCGTCGACCGCGCCCTCGAGCTCGACCCCTGCTACGGCACCGCGCTGCGCAACGAGGCCGTGTGGTTCGACGAAGCGCGGCAATACGGGCTCGAAGCGCGCGACGTCGAGCAAATGCTCCGCTGCGATCCGAGCGACCCGCGCGGCTGGGACTTCAAAGGCGAGCTGATGATGAAGACCGGGCACCCGGCCGAGGCCCGGCAGTGCTTCGCGCGCGCGAAGCGGCTGCAGGCGTATCGATTCCGCTGACCGCTACGGCCGCTCCACGCGGATCCCGTACGCGTGCAGCTTGCGATAGAGATTCGAGCGCTCCACGCCGAGGGCGTCGGCGGTGCGGCTCACGTTGCCGGCGAACTCGCGGAGGCGCGAGAGGATGTAGTGCTTCTCGAACTCGTCGCGCGCCTCGCGCAGCGTCAGGTTCGCGCCGATCTCCGCCGGCGCCGCCGGCACGCGCGTCCCGAGCTGCACGTCCTCCGGCTCGATCGTGTCGGTCTTCAGCAGGATGGCCAGGCGCTCGATCACGTTGCGCAGCTCGCGCACGTTGCCGGGCCAGTGGTAGGCGCGGAGCTTCGTGGCCGCGCCGGCCGAGAGCTTCTTGCGCGCCGTCCCCGTCTCCGCGGCGAAGCGGCGGAGGAAGTGCTCGGCGAGCAGCGCCACGTCGTTGCCGCGGGCGCGCAGCGGCGGCACTTCGATGGGGATCACGTTCAGGCGGAAGTAGAGATCGCTGCGGAACGTATTCCGCTCGATCTCCTTCTCCAGATCCTTGTTCGTCGCCGCGATCACGCGCACGTCGACGGTGATCGTCTGCTGTCCGCCGACCTTCTGGAACGTCTGCTCCTGCAGCACGCGCAGCACCTTCGCCTGCGTCTTGAGGCTCATGTCGCCGATCTCGTCGAGGAACAGCGTGCCGCCGTCGGCGAGCTCGAACTTCCCCTTGCGGTCGTCGATCGCGCCGGTGAAGGCGCCCTTGCGGTGGCCGAACAGCTCCGACTCGATCAGCTCCTCGGGGATGGCCGCGCAGTTGACGTCGATGAACGGCGCGTCGGCCCGCAGCGAGAGGCGGTGCAGCGTCCGGGCGACGACTTCCTTGCCGCTGCCGTTCTCGCCGCTGATCAGCACGCGCGACGCCGACGGCGCGGCGCTGCCGATCTGCTCCTCGAGCTTCTTCATGGCCTCGCTCTCGCCGATCAGCAGCTCGTCGAGCGAGTAGCGGCTCTTGAGATCGCGGACCTGCTCGCGCAGCTTGCGGTCGGCGAGGGCGTGGTTGACGGTCAGCAGGATCCGCTCGAGCGAGAGCGGCTTCTCGAGGAAGTCGTACGCGCCGAGGCGCGTGGCGCGGACGGCGCTGTCGACGTTGCCGTGGCCGGAGATCACGATCACCGGCGGCCCGCCGGCGGCTTTCACGCGGTCGAGCACGGCCATGCCGTCGACGCCGGGCAGCCAGAGATCGAGGAAGACGACGTCGAACTCGTCGCGCGCGAGCTGGGCGATGCCTTCCTCGCCCGATTCGCACGGCGTCGTTTTGTGGCCTTCGTCGCCGAGCACTTGCGCGAGCGTCGAGCGGATGGAGAGTTCGTCGTCGATGATGAGAATTTTGGCCATGGATTACGCGGGCAATTCGATTTCGAAGCGCGTCCCTTTCGGATGGTTGTCGTGCACGGAGATGCGGCCGTCGTGGTCGTTCACGATGCGGTGGACGATCGCCAGGCCGAGGCCGGTGCCGCGGCCTTTCGTCGAAAAGTAGGGGAGGAACAACTTCTCCTTGTCGGCGTCGGGCACGCCGCGGCCGGGGTCGGCCACCTCGATGATCACCCGGCGGGCGGCGCGGCGGGCGGAGAGGAGGATCTCGCCGCGCTCCGTCGCCTCCACCGCGTTCTTGAGCAGGTTCCCGACCGCGCGGCGGATCTGCTCCGGATCGACGAGCAGCTCGATGTCCGCGTCGACGCTCACCCGCACCGTCACGTCCGGCTTCACGTCGCGGTAGAGGCTCGCCGCCGCCTGCAGGATCTCGGAGAGCTGCGCGTGGCGCAGGTGCGCGGCCGGCATCCGCGCGAAGCGCGAGAACTCGTCGACCATGCGCTTGAGCTGCGAGACCTCGGAGACGATCGTCTTCGTCCCCTCGTCCACCGCCTCGGCCGTGTCGGCGTCGGCGTTGCGGAACTTCTTGGCGATGCGCTCGGCCGAGAGCTGGATCGGCGTCAGCGGATTCTTGATCTCGTGCGCGATGCGCCGCGCCGCCTCGTTCCAGGCGGCGAGCTTCTGCGCCTGCACGAGCTGCGTCGAATCCTCCATGGCCACGACCCATCCCGGCTCGCTGCCGCCGCTGAGGCGCGAGGCGGAGACTTCGAGGTAGCGCAGCTCGCCGCCGCGGATCAGCGTCACCTCGCGCGAGCGCGTGGCGCGCAGCGTCAGCTCGCGGATCGTGTCGAAGAGCGGCGTGAGGTCGCCCATCAGCACGTCCGTGAGGCGCGCGCGCGGCGGCGGCGCCTCGATCTGCAGCATCTGCACGGCCGCACGGTTGAGCGACAGCAGCTCGAACGAGTCGCTGAAGGCGATGATCCCCGCCGACACCGAGTCGAGCACCGTGAAGAGGTACGCGCGCTCCTGATCGAGGCGGCGGTTCGTCTCCGCGATCTGCATCGACATGGCGTTGAACGAGTCGATCAAGCCGCCGACCTCGTCGCCCGCCACGACCTCCACGCGATGCCCGTAGCCGCCTTCGGCCAGCTTCCCCGTCGCCTCCGCCAGCGCCTTGATCGGCCCGGTGATCCGCCGCGACGCGTAGATCGACATCCACAGCGTCCCGAAGAGAATCGCCAGCGTCACGAAGAGGAACAGCGACGTCTGCGACGCCTTCAGCTGCGGCCGCTGCGCGTAGAGCTGCTGGTAGTTCTGATGGGCGATGATCGACTCGTCGATGAGGCGGTTCCAGCTGTTCGGAATGAAGATGCCGGCGACGGCGACGGACGGCCCGCGGCCGACGCGCGCGCCGGCGCGGATCCACTTGCCGCTCGGCCCGACGTCGATCTTCGTGGCGCTCCCCTTCTCCGCCACCTCGGCGAAAAAGCGCAGCGGCGGATCGGAGAGCTCGGCGATCGGCGCGCGCGGGTTCGCCTGCGCCTTCACGATCGCGCCGTCGCGGTAGATCGCCGTCATGTCGACGTTGTGGAACGACTGCACGTGCGCCAGCGCCGCGTCGAGCTGCGCCGGGTCGGCCGCGCTCGGGCTCGCGGCGATCTCGCGCGCCGCCGCGGCCGCGAACGCCGCGGACTGGTCCTGCGCCATCTGCGCGATCGTCTCGCCGTTCTGCAGGATCGTCCGCACCGGCGTGTTGAACCAGCGGTCGATGGAGACGCGCAGCAGGTCGGTGGCGACGAGGAAGAGCAGCGCCACCGGGATCAGCGACACGGCCACGTAGTTGATGACGAGCTTCGTCCGGAAGCGCGAGCCGATCACGCCGCGCTGCCGCTCCAGCACCAGCTTGACGATGCCGCGGGCGATGACGAAGACGATGCCGAGGATCAGCAGGACGTTGATGTCCCACAGGACGAAGAGCAGGATCTTGCTGCTCAGCGCCTCCGGCGAGAGGTCCTTGGCGCGCTGGACGACGTAGTAGATCAGGCTCGTCGCCGCCAGGATCAGCAGCGGCACCGAGACGATGACGCGCGGGTCCTTGCGATAGCGGAGGAGCAGCTCGCGCGAGGTCATTGCAGCTCCGCCCCGCTCACCCGCGCCTCGCGCCACCGCGTCGAGACATCCCACGGGATGAGGTAGAGCAGCCAGCCGCGGGAAAGGTCGGCCTTGGCGCGCACTTTCAGCTTGTACGGGCGGCGGTGGCCGATGTCGAAGAGGCTCGGCTCGTCGATGGTGGTCATCCGGTGCTGCAGCGCGGCCAGGTCGGAGAAGACCTCGGAGCGGACGAGGCGCCGGTCGCGCCGGTAGTTCAAGAGGTACTCGCGCGTGACGGAGTTGAACGTGGCGATGACTTCGATGCGCGAGCGGGCGATGCCCTCGTCGAACCAATGCGGGCGGTCGCGGAAGATCTCGACGACGTAGGTGAGGCTGGTCGGGACGCCGCTCTGCAGGCTCTCCAGCGTCTCGCCGCGGAAGGCGTTGGAGAGGCTGAAGTGGACGCTGACCTGGCCGTTCGCGGCGGCCGCGCCGAGGCGCTCGATGCGCGGCTCGCCCTCGGCGGCGAGGGCGCCGGAGGCAAGACAATAGAGTATGGATGCGAGGGCAACGGACCGCACGGTGTGGCTTTTTTACCACACATCGATGCAAAGTGCTAGCGGACGCGAGTTTACGTCATGCTGAGCCAGCGCAGACGGCGAAGCATCTCCGAATGCGACGGTCGCGAAGTTGAGACCCTTCGTCGTCTGCGCGACTCAGGGTGACGGAGCCGTCACGCGAACTGCTCGACGGCGCCGGCGCTGTAATCGCGCTCGTCGCCGAACGACGTCTCGCGCAGCAGCTTCTCGACGAAGCGCGAGTGCAGCGCGTGGCCGGCGCGGTCGGCGGTGATCTCGCCGGCGATCGGGCGGCCGATCAGGGCGAGGTCGCCGATGAGGTCGAGCACCTTGTGGCGGACGAACTCGTCGCGGAAGCGGAGCGGCCCGTTCATCACGCCCCTGTCGTCGAGGACGATGCAGTTCTCGACCGAGCCGCCGCGCGCCAGGCCGGCCGCGCGCAGCTTGTCGACTTCGTTGAGGAAGCCGTACGTCCGCGCCGGCGCGACCTTCTTGAGGAAGCTGTCGTGCTCGTGGTCGAAGTGAAACGTCTGCCGCCCGATGCTCGGGTGGTCGAAGTCGATCTTGTACTTGATGACGAGGCGGTTGGCCGGGACGATGCGCACGCTCTTCTCGCCGTCGGTGACTTCGATCGGCTTGGTGATGCGCAGGACCGGGAGCTCGGCGTTGAGGCCGCGGACGCCGGCCGCGTCGATGAGGTGCATGAACGGGAGCGCGCTGCCGTCGACGATCGGGACCTCGGGGCCGTCGATGAGGATGTCGACGTCGGTGACGCCGCAGGCATTGAGCGCGGCGAGGAGGTGCTCGACGGTGCCGACGGAGACGTCGTCGCGGCCGACGGTCGTCGCGTAGTCGAGCGCGGTCGTCGAGGCTTGCAGCGCCGGGATGCGCAGGCCGTCGAGGTCCTCACGCACGAACTGGATTCCGTTGCCGGCCGGCGCGGGGTACAGCTCGACGCGCGTGTAGATGCCGGAGTGCATCCCGATGCCGGTGATGCTGACGTTTGCGTTGATGGTTTTGCGCTGTACGTACATGTCCACGGGCCGGAAAGGCGAGCAGGGTAGGTGCCACTTGCCTTTTCGAGCCGTCCCGGTAGGCATTACCTACCCTTTCAACGACTTACGAAGATGCGGTGCCCGTCCTCACCCTCTGATTTTGTAGCCTGCCAGCGTCACGACTGTGGTACGGGAGCCACACTCGGATCGCGAATCGCGATTCGCGAATCGCGATTCGGCTCTACCGGCTCTTCATCGCCGCGGCCGCCTCGCGGTCGGCCTCGCGCCGCTTCTCGGTCTCGCGCTTGTCGTACTGCTTCTTGCCGCGGACGACGGCGATCTCGACCTTCACGCGGCTGCCTTTGAAGTAGAGCCGCAGCGGGACGATGGTCAGGCCTTTCTCGACGATCTGCACCTCGAGCTTCTCGATCTCGCGCTTGTGCAGGAGGAGCTTGCGCTTGCGCTCGGGCTCGTGGTTCTGGATGTTGCCGTGCGAGTACGGCGAGATGTGCGCGGCCAGGAGAAAGGCCTGGTCGCCGTTGACCACGACGTAGGAGTCCTTGAGGTTGGCCTTCCCGTCGCGCAGCGACTTGACCTCGGTGCCGGTCAGCTCGATGCCCGCCTCGAGCTTCTGCAGCACGAAGTAGTCGTGGAATGCCTTCTTGTTCGAGGCGATCAGTTTTTCGCCGCCGGGCTTCGTGGCCATGGGGCGGCGATTGTAATCGGAGCGCCGCCGTCCCGGCGGCTGGCCAGGCGCCGTCCCGGCGCGGGCGGCGGGCGGGACGCCCGCCCGGCCAGCCGACGGGGACGTCGGCGTTCCAGCCCTGAGCTACAATCCGCGCCCGCATGGCGAACAAAACCATTGTCCACGTCGTCGGCACCGGCACCATCGGCGAGCCGCTCATCGGGCTCTTTGCCAAGTACAAAGAGAAGTGGGGCATCGACGAGGTCACGTTCCACAAGCGCACGCCGAAGGCGGAAGACCGGGCCATGGTCGAGCATCTGATCGGGCGCGGCGGCAAGCTCGTCGTCGACGAGCATTCCCGCGACGAGTTCAACCGCCTCGGCCACCGCGTCACGTTCACCACCGAGGAGGCGCTCGACCGCGCCACCGTCGTCGTCGACTGCACGCCGGCCGGCAACGACAACAAGGCCAAGTACTACGAGCGCTGCCGCGGGCCGAAGGGCTTCCTCGCCCAAGGCTCCGAGTTCGGCTTCGGCAAGCCGTACGCGCGCGGCATCAACGACGAGGTGCAGAGCCCCGACGACCGCTTCGTCCAGGTCGTCTCCTGCAACACCCACAACATCTCCGTGCTGCTCAAGACCGTCGCCTCGCGCGACGGGAAGATGAGCCTCGCCGCCGGCCGCTTCGTCTGCATGCGCCGCGCGAACGACGTCTCCGACGCCAAGGGCTTCGTGGCCGCCCCCGAGGCCGGCAAGCACGACGATCCGGAGTTCGGCACGCACCACGCGCGCGACGCCTACCACCTCTTCTCCACGGTCGGCGAGAAGCTCAACCTCTTCTCCTCGGCGATCAAGCTGAACACGCAGTACATGCACACGCTCTGGTTCGACCTCGACCTCCGCCACGACACGACGCTCGAAGAGGTCAAGGCGCTGCTGCGCAGCAACCCGCGCGTGGCCTGCACGACGAAGCGCTCGCAGAACCAGATCTTCTCGTTCGGCCGCGACCACGGCTACTACGGCCGCATCCTCTCGCAGACGGTGATCCCGATGTCGACGGTGACGGTGCCGAGCGCGCGCAAAGTCGTCGGCTTCTGCTACACGCCGCAGGACGGCAACTCGCTCCTCTCCTCGGTGGCGGCGACGCTGCGCTACATCGACGCCGACAAGCTCGAGGAGCGCATCGACGCGCTGCGCCCCTACATCTTCCGAGAGATCTAGTCGTGCCGGCGTCCGCGCCGGCCGGCCCGGCGGCGTCTCCGCCGCCGCGTCCTCCTATGCCTCGCCACGAAAAAGCCGTCCTCACCCTCCTCGCGCTGCTCCTCCTGGCCGCGCTGGCCGGCCGGCTCTACACGCGCGGCGGCCCGTACTTCGAGCGGCCGCGGACGATCGTCGACCACGTCGGCCCCGGCAGGCATCCGCTGCACGACGCGCTCGTGCTCCTGCCGAAGGTGCGGCCGCTGCTGCCGCGCGGCGCCGACGTCACCTGCTTCCGCCCCGTCGATGGATGGGCGCCCGAGGGTGATACGGACAACTTCTTCGCCGCGGTCGGGCAGCTGCCGTATCAGAACGTCCTGCCGCCGTTCACGGCGATGCAGACGACGCCGCTGCCGGATCTCGTGCCGTACGTGATCGCCGTGCGCGATCCGTTCACGCACCGCGACTACCGCGAGATCGCGGCGTTCCCGGAGGGACGGCTGTACCGGGTGCAGCGATGAAGGACGCGCTGTGGATTCTCGGCGTCCTGCTCGTGACGTGCTTCGGCCTCGCGTCGTGGCGGATTCCGAGCGTGCGCCGGCTCGACCTCGGCGCGCGTCTGGCGATCGCGTTCGCGTGCGGATGCGTCGTCCTGTCGACGCTGATGTTCGTCTTCACCCTCGTGCACGTGCCGTTCACGCGGGCGACGCTGTTGATTGCGATGGCGCTGTTTGCCGCGCTGATCGTGAAAGGCGCCAGGATCGAGACGCGGCACCAGCCGCTGTTCTACGGCGTCCTCGCCTTCACCGCCTACGGACTTCTGACTGCCCGCGAGACCTGCGGCGACCTCATTTACTTCTGGGGCCCGAAGGGACAGCGCTTCTACTTCGCGGAAGCCATCGACGTCGCCTTCCTCTCCTTTCCGCACTACCAGCTCATGCACCCCGACTATCCACCGCTGCTGCCGCTGGTCTACGCGTTCGCGTCGAGCGTCGCGCACGGCTTCTCGTGGTGGGGGGCGATCTTCGCGACGCTGCTCCTCCTCGCCGCCACGGCCTTCGCCTTTCGCGGCCTGGCGCGCGAGGCCCTCGGCGACGAGCGCGCCTCCGCCTACGCGATGCTCCTGGCCGCGCTCCTCGCCTACGGCTACGCGCGGAGCATGGTCGCGGGCGCGGGGGAGCCGATGCTCCTCCTCTTCGAGACCATCGCCATCGCCGCGCTGACGTTCCGCGACGACGGCGAAGTCGTCGCCGCCATCGCCCTCGCCGGCGCGGCGTGGACGAAAGTCGAGGGCGCCGCCTTCGTCGCCATCGTCGTCGTCGCCTACGCCCTCACGCGGCGCCGCATCGCGCGCGCCCTCCTCGCCGCGGCGCCGGCCGCCCTTCTCGTCCTCTCCTGGATCGCCTTCGCTAAGGCCCACAAGTTCATCGACCAGTACGGCCGCGTCCAGCAGCGCATGCACTTCGAGTCGCTCGGCACGATCGTGAAGACGATGGCGGTGCAGGCCAGCTACGGCGCGTTTTATCTGCCGTGGCTCGCCGGCGGCGTGCCGTTCGCGTTCGCGCGCAACTGGCGGCGCGCGGCGCTGCCGCTCCTCGTCTTCGCCGGCCTCGTCGCGTCGGCGGCCTATTTCTACCTGCACGGCGACGTGCCGGTGGTGTGGTGGATCAAGACCTCGGTCGAGCGCGTGCTCCTCTCCGCGCTGATGACGCTGCTGGTTGCGGCGGCTGCGGCGAGTGAGTAGAGTCCGCGAATGGCTTGGTTCCGCAAAGAGAAGAAGCCGCGGGAGGCGGTCGAGCAAAAACAGGTCGCCATTCCCGAGGGGCTTTGGATCAAGTGCGATGACTGCAAGGAGATCATCTACCGCAAGGAAGTGGAGCAGAACCTCAACGTCTGCACCAAGTGCGGCTACCACTTCCGGCTCACCGCGCGCGAGCGCTTCGAGATGCTCTTCGACGACGGCGCGTACAAGGAGTTCGCCACGAACATCCGCTCCGGCGACCCGCTGGAGTTCCGCGACACCAAGCGCTACCGCGACCGCCTGAAGGTCTACGAGCAGCGCGTCGGCAAGGGCGACGCCGTGCTCTGCGCCGAGGGGAAGGTCGAAGGGCTGCCGGTCGTCATCTGCGCGATGGAGTACAACTTCATGGGCGGCTCGATGGGCTCGGTGGTCGGCGAGAAGATCACGCTCGCCGCCGAGCGCGCGGTGGAAAAGAAGGAGCCGCTGATCATCGTCTCCACCTCGGGCGGCGCGCGGATGCAGGAGGGAATCCTCTCGCTGATGCAGATGGCGAAGATCTCCGCGGCGCTGGCGCGCGTGGCCGCGGCGGGACTGCCGTACATCTCGGTGCTGACCGATCCGACGACCGGCGGCGTGACGGCGTCGTACGCGATGCTCGGCGACGTCAACATCGCCGAGCCGAAGGCGCTGATCGGCTTCGCCGGCCCGCGCGTGATCGAGCAGACGATCCGCCAGACGCTGCCCGAGGGCTTCCAGCGCTCGGAGTTCCTCGTGGAGAAGGGCTTCGTCGACCTGATCACGCCGCGCGCGGAGATGAAGGGCGCGATCGGGCGGTTTCTCCGCTTTTTCACCGGCAAGTGACCCTACCGTCATCCTGAGCGCAGCGAAGGATCTCGAGCTGCGCATCCTGAGATGCTTCGTTTCGCTCAGCATGACGGCGATCGAGTGGCTCGACTCCCTGCAAGGCAGCGGCATCCGTCCCGGCCTCGGACGGATGCGCGCGTTGCTGCGCGAGGTGGGGCGGCCGGAGCGCGCCTACCGCTCGATCATCGTGGCGGGGACGAACGGGAAGGGCTCGACGTCGTCGATGCTCGCGTCGATCCTGCTCGAGTCGGGCTACCGCGCGGGGCTCTACACGTCGCCGCACCTCGTCGACCTCCGCGAGCGCTGGATGATCGGCGGCGCGCCGATCTCCGAGAAGCTGCTGGCGCACTCCATCGCCCTGCTGCAGCGCGCGTCCGTCCTGCCGACGTACTTCGAAGCATTGACGATGATCGCCTTCATCGCCTTTCGCGAAGCGGCGTGCGATGTCGCGGTGCTCGAGGTCGGGATGGGCGGGCGGCTGGACGCGACGAACGTCGTGAAGCCGATCGCGTCGCTCATCACGCCGATCGGCTTCGATCACATGGAGTACCTCGGCAACACTCTGCGCAAGATCGCACGCGAAAAGGCGGGCGTCATCCACCGCGGCGCCGTCGTGCTGACGACGAACGACGATCCGGTCGTCGTCGACGTGCTGCGCAAGCGCGCCGCGAAGTTCGGCGATCGCTTCGTCATCGTGGCCGAGGAGCACGACACGCCGCTGACCGGCGCGTTCCAGCGGCGCAACGCGGCGCTGGCGGTGCGCGCGGCCGAGGAACTGCGCGGCGTGCTGCCGCGGATCACGGCGGAGTCGATCGAGCGCGGCGTGCGCGCGACGCGCTGGCGCGGGCGGCTGGAGCGGATGACGGCCGGCGGCAAGGACGTCTGGATCGATGGCTGCCACAACGCGCATGCGATTCGCGCCGTGGCGCCGTTCATCGCCGCGCACGTGGCCCCGCCGCGCGTGCTCGTCTTCGGGATCATGGGCGACAAGGACGTGCACGACGTCGCGCGCACGCTCTTCCCGCACTTCGCGCGGATCATCGCCACGGAGCCGTACCCGCCGCGCTCCGCGCACGCCGCGGAGCTCGCCGAGCTCGCGCGCGGGATGGGAATCGCGGCGGAGGTCGAGCCGGAGCCGCGCCGCGCGTTCGCGCGCGCGCTGGCGTCAGGCGGCCGGTCGCTCTTCGTCGGCGGCTCGCTCTACCTTGCGGGCGCGGCGATCGAATACTTCGACAGCCGCAAGGGTGAGTAGCGACAAGACCCACGTCAGCACCACCAGCATGTGGTGGCGGCCGAAGGTGAGAGTGACGGTGTGCGTGCCGGCGGGAACGATGACGCCGAGGCGGTCGACGTCGAGCGGGAGCGTCTCGAGCTCACGTCCCTCGGCCGTCGCGGACCAGGCGCGGAAGTACGTCTCGTTGACGAGGAGGAGGGCGGGGGCGGGGGTGGTGACGTCGATCTCGAACCCGCTTCGCGGTCCCTCTCCCCGCTCGCGGGGAGAGGGTGGCCGAAGGCCGGGTGAGGGGCGCCACTCGCTACGAATCGCGGTCACGCGCGCTTCCGCAGGTGAGACGAATGCGCGCGGCGCCGTCGCGGTAGTGCGCACGTCGATCGTCTCGAAGTTGCCGACAACCGCCCGCGGCACGATGAACGCCTCCGGCAATTGCAGCACCACCGCCGGATAGTTCGGATTGCGCGTCAGCATGAACCGCTCCGCGGTGGCGCGCGTGCGGATCGAGTACATCCCGTCGGGCGAGCGGTCGAGCGCGTAGCGCAGGCCCGCCACGGCGCCAAAGATCGGCTCGAGGCGCCGCGCGCGCTCGCGGTACTCGGCGCGGTTCGGGCGCCAATTGCCCGGCATCGGCTGCATGAACACGCGGCTCGGCCTGACCGGAGCGACGTCGTACGGCGCGAACCAATCGACCGGCAGCAGCACGCACGCCCACGCGATCAGCGGGATGAACGTGACGATCGTCCAGAGCAGCTTGAAGCGCGTCTCGCGGAAGTACTCCGCCACGAGGATGACCAGCGCGACGCAGCCGACGAGCGCGAACTTCTCGGGATAGCGTCCGAGGCGCAGCGGCGGGATGCGCTCGACGAGAAACGCGATCAGCGGGTTGAAGCGGCCGAGGGCGACGAAGAACATCAGCGCCGCGATCCAGGTGTACCGCGAGCGGCGAAACACGGCCGGCACGACGATGAGGCCGATCATCGCGCTCGGGAAGAGCATCGTGTGCCACCACGGCCCGATCAGCAGCTCCAGAAACCGAACCGGCTCGAACGACGCCGCCAGCACCGTGCGCGCGGAGTAGCGGAACGCGCCGCGCTCCACCTCGGCCGCGATCTCGCCGTACGCGATGAGCTGCGGCAGCGCGATCAGCACCGCGACCGGAATGGCCTCGAGCAACGACCACGAGAGGCACGCGATCGCGGCGGCGACGATCGTCACCGGCTCGCCGGCCAGCGCCATCAATCCGAAGGCGACGCCGAGTTGCAGCCAGCGCTTGCGCTCGGACGCCCACATCGCGAACGGCACCATCGCCAGCGCGACGATCAGGTTGTAGAAGCACATCGCCGAGATCGCGATGCCGGAGACGACGTAGAGCCAGGCCGCCCATCGCGACCGCGTCAGCGCGCGCATGGCGAACCACGCCAGGACGAGGTGCAGCAAGAAGTGCAGGTTGAACGCGACGTGCGCGGGCAGCAGCACATACAGGACGTTGTCGGGATAGAACGACAGCGTGTTCGGGTTCCCGGCCAGCGGCTGGCCGCCCCCGGCATAGAAGTTCCACCACGGGATCTCGCCGGCGCGCCACGCCGCGGCGGAGATCGTTTTCACCGGGTAGTGCGTGGCGAAGTTGTCGCGGAAGTAGAAGAAGAAAACGGCCGAAGCGAGCGCCGCCGCGGCGAGGGCGAGGGCAGCCGCGAGCTTCGGGCGCACGCGGGAATGATATGGGTAGGGAACGGGGAACAGGGAACGGGTGACAGGTGGCATCGTCGCGGCTCCGCTCGGCCTGTCGCCTGTTCCCTGTCACCGGCCGCCTATCGACTAGAATCCCTCTCCCAGGAGACCCACCATGAGCACCATCGAACAGGAGCTGCGCGCCGCGACGGGACACGACTTCCTGCAGCGGCCGCTCGCCGAGGTCGATCCCGACATCGCGAATGCCATCGGCCTCGAGACCGCGCGCCAGAACGACACCCTCGAGCTCATCGCCTCGGAGAACCACGTCTCCAAAGCCGTCCTCACCGCCATGGGCTCCGTCTTCACCAACAAGTACGCCGAGGGATATCCGGGAAAGCGGTATTACGGCGGCTGCGGGCCCACCGACATCGTCGAGAACATCGCCATCGACCGCGCCAAGAAACTCTTCGGAGCCGAGCACGCCAACGTCCAGCCGCACGCCGGCTCGCAGGCCAACATGGCCGTCTACTTCACCGTCCTCAAGCCCGGCGACACCATCATGGGCATGGACCTCTCGCACGGCGGCCACCTCACGCACGGCCATCCGCTGTCGTACTCCGGGCGCGACTTCAACGTCGTCGCGTACCACGTGCGCAAGGAGGACGAGCGGATCGACTACGACGAGATGGAGCGCCTCGCCGACGAGCACAAGCCGCGCCTCGTCGTCTGCGGCGCGTCCGCGTACTCGCGCGTCATCGACTTCCAGCGCATCCGCGAGATCTGCGACCGCAGCGGCGCGCTGATGATGGCCGACATCGCCCACATCGCCGGCCTCGTCGTGACCGGGCTGCATCCCTCGCCCGTGCCGTACGCCGACTTCGTCACCACGACCACGCACAAGACCTTGCGCGGGCCGCGCGCGGGCCTCGTCCTCTGCAAGGAGAAGTACGCGAAGGACCTCGACCGCAGCGTCTTCCCCGGCATTCAGGGCGGGCCGCTCGTGCACATCATCGCCGCGAAGGCGGTGTCGTTCCTCGAGGCCATGCAGCCGGAGTTCCGCGAGTATCAGGCGCAGATCATCCGCAACGCCAAGGCGCTGGCGCAGGCGGTCGCGGACGAGGGCTTCCGCATCGTCTCCGGCGGCACCGACAACCACGTCTTCATGACCGACGTCTTCTCGAAGGGGATCACCGGCAAGGACGGGCAGAACTGGCTGGAGGCGGCGAACATCACGGTCAACAAGAACACGATCCCGTTCGACACGCAGAAGCCGATGGTGGCGTCGGGGCTGCGCATCGGCACGCCCGCCGTGACGACGCGAGGCCTGCGCGAGCCCGACATGAAGACGATCGCGCGCCTCATCGCGCGCGTTCTCGACGCGAACGGCGACGCGGACGCTGTCGCCGGCGTGAAGCGGGAAGTCAAGGAGTTGTGCGATCGGTATCCGATTTATTGAGCGGAGGGGGCAGGGCGCAGGGGGCAGGGCGCAGGTGATGGTCGTCGCGAGGACACCACCTGCGCCCCGCGCCCTGCGCTCTGCGCCCTGAGAAAGGAAAAACAATGTCTCGAATCAACGGTGAAAAGGCTCGCGCGAACATCTCGAAGAAGCGGCGCACGGCGATGCGCGAGAAATCGCGTGTGGCACGCGCTTCGACGCAGCAGCCGGCAAAGCCTGAAAACGCTCCGTCGACGAAATGAGCGCGGCCGGCAGGACAACCACCTGCGCCCCGCCCCCTGCGCCCAGCGCCCTAACGAAATGAAGCGTTTCCCCTACTACCCGATCTTCCTCGACGTCGAGGAGCGCGGCGTCGTCATCATCGGCGGCGGCAACGTCTGCGCGCGGAAGGCGGAGACGATGCTGCGCTACGGCGCGCGCGTCACCGTCGTCTCCCCCGAGTTCACCGGCGAGATCGAGCAGTGGGCGTGCGGCGGCGCGATCGCGATCAAGCGCAAGGCCTACGACGCGAGCGACCTCGACGGCGCCTCCATCGTCATCGCCTCCACCGACGACCAGCGCGTCAACGAGCAGATCGCCGCCGACTGCCGCGCGCGCAAGATCCCGGTCAACGTCGTCGACGTCACGCCGCTCTGCGAGTTCATCGTGCCGGCCATCGTCGAGAGCGGCTCGATCACCATCGCCGTCTCGACCGGCGGCAAGTCGCCGGCGCTGGCGCGGACGCTCAAGGAAGACCTGCAGCGGATGGTCGGGACCGAGTACGCCGAGGTCAATGACGCGCTGGGGTCGCTGCGCGACAGCGCCAAGAAAGTGCTGCCGACCGACACCGACCGCAAGGCCTTCTTCGACGGCATCATCGCCAGGGGGATTCTCGACATGCTGCGCGCGGGGCGGCGGCGCGACGCGTACGCGGCGATCGCGGCGGCGTGCCGCGACGCCGGCGTGGAGGTGAGCGAGCGGGTCCGCGCGGAGCTCGCTTGAGGCCTGGCGCGGTCGTCGTCGCGCTCTACGCGCTGCTCGCCGCGCTCGTCATTCCGGTCTACCCGCACTTCCCGTCGCCGAACGAGTTCACGCGCTGGGCGCTCGTCGTGTCGGTGGTCGACTTCCACACGATCGAGGTCTCGCGCGCGGCCGCGATTCTCGGCCCGCAGTTCGAGGATCTGGCCGTCGTCGACGGCCGCGTCTACTCGAACAAGGCGCCGGGCGCGGCGCTGATCGCCGCGCCGGGGTACCTGCTCGTGCGGCCGTTCATCGGGCCGCCGTCGCGCGAGAACCTGCGCCCGGCCCTGACGGCGATGCGCTGGTGCGCGGCGACGCTGCCGCTGCTCCTCCTCGGCTTCGCCTTCCGGCAGAACGCCTTCGCTGCCGCGGCGCTGCTCTTCGCCACGCCGCTCTTCGCGTACGGGCTGCTGCTCTTCTCGCACGCGCTCGTCGCGGCGGCGCTGTTCGGGGCGTGGCGGCTCTTGCGCGAGTGGCGCCCCTCACCCGGCCTTCGGCCACCCTCTCCCCGCGAGCGGGGAGAGGGACAGGCGCGAAGCGCCAGGGTGAGGGGCGCCACTCGTCCCATACTCGCCGGCGCACTGATCGGCGTCGCCGTCGCCTCCGAGTATCCGATGGTCGTTCCCGCGATCGTCCTCGTCGCCTTCGCGCCGTGGCGGAGCTGGTGGAAGATCGCCGCCGGCGGCGCGCCGTTCGCGATCCTGCTGGCGTTCTACCAGCGCGCGGCGTTCGGCAGCGTCTTCGCCTCGCCGTACACGTACGAGAAGTTGCCCGAGTACCGGCAGCTCGCGCACACGGGCCTGTTCGGGATTCACGCGCCGAGCGCGTCGATCCTCTTCCACACGCTCTTCGATCCCGCGCGCGGCCTGCTGCTCTTCGCGCCGATCCTCATCGCCGGCGCGATCGCGATGAAGGACCTTCCGAAGCGCGACCGCCTCGCGCTCGCGCTCGTGCCGCTGTCGATCCTGGCCATCTACTCCGGCTATCCGAACTGGCACGGCGGCTGGAACGTCGGGCCGCGCTACGTCGTCTCGGCGATCCCGTTCCTGATCTACCCGCTGCGCGAATCGCGCCTCGCCGCGCTCCTCCTCGGCATGTCGGCCGCGACCGTCGTCCCGCTCACGCTCACCTTCCCTTTTCCCGACCGCGCGCTCCCGTTCCCGTGGGCCACGCTGGCGTGGCCGCTGCTGCGCCACGGCCTCGTCGCGCCGAACCTCCTGCACCTCGTGGCGTGGCCGCTGGCGGTGGTCGTGCCGTTCGCGCTCGCCGCAGCGGCGCTGGTCCTCGCCGGGCGGCCGGCGCTCGTCGCCGCAGGTGTGGCGATCGCGCTGCTCGCCAGCGCGGCCATCCCGTCGAAGCCCGACGTCCGCGTCGCCTACATCGAGGCGGTCTACTTCGAGCGCGGCGGGCCGCTGCTCAACCTGCCGCGGGCGCGGCGCGACCTCACGCTACCGCCGGCGTCGTGGCCCTTCTAGCGGGATCGCGGAAGATGCGGTGCGTGTAGATGTGCTTCTTGTGCAGCTTGTAGAAGATCATCGTCTTCAGGATCTCGAGGCCGTAGCGCGAGCCGCGCATGAAGCCGACCTGCGAGGCCTCGTCGAAGTAGCGCGTGGCGATCGGCACCTCGCGGATGCGCATGCCCTTGGCCACGCCCTGGGCGATGATCTCCGTGTCGAAGACGAAGTCGTCGGAGTTCGCCTCGAAGTCGACCGACTCGAGGTAGCGCCGCGAGTAGGCGCGGAAGCCGGAGTGATACTCGGAGAGGAAGATGTAGAACGTGGCGTTCTCCACCATCGTCAGGAAGAGGTTCGCCCAGTACTTCCACTTCGGCATGCCGCCCTCGATGGGCCGCCCGCCGAGCATGCGCGAGCCGAAGACCGCGTCGCACTCGCCGCGCAGCAGCGGCGCCACGAGCTCGGGGATGATCTTCGGGTCGTACTGGTGGTCGGGATGGACCATGACCATGATGTCGGCGCCCATCTCGTCCATGGCCGTGCGGTAGCAGGTCTTCTGGTTCCCGCCGTAGCCGCGGTTTTTGCGGTGCACGACGACGCGCATGGGCAGCTGGCGGGCCAGCTCGACGGTGCGGTCGCGCGAGCAGTCGTCGACCAGGAGGATCTCGTCGACCCAGTCTTTCGGGATGTCGTCGTACGTCGCCTGCAGCGTCTTCTCGGCGTTGTACGCCGGAAGCACCGCGACGACTTTCTTCTCGCGGAGCGGCATGGATGGCGGGCGAGGATAGCAGAAGTTGTTAGTTGTTAGTTCTTGGTTCTTAGTTCTTACGTGTCAGGTGTTACGTTCAAACTAAGAACTAAGAACTAAGAACCTAACAACCATTACAATCGCGCGCGCTTGACCAGCCGTCGCGCAGATCTCATCGCCCTCGCCGCCCTCCTCATCCTCGGCACTCTCCTCTTCGCCGACGTCCTCGTCGGCGTCAACGGCTTTTACATGCGCGACCTCACGCGCTACTACTACCCGACCAAGCAGATCCTGCGCGACATCGTCCTTCACGGCGAGTTTCCGTACTGGAACCGCGCCTTCTCCGGCGGGCAGCCGATCGCCGCGAATCCGGAGCACGAAGTCTTCTATCCGCTCACCTGGCTGATCCTCCTCCCCAGCTACAACCTCGGCTTCCGGCTGCACATCCTCATCCACGTCTACATCGGCCTCCTCGGCATGTACGCGCTGCTGCGCTCGATGGAGCTGCGCCCCTTCCCGGCGTGGTTCGGCGCGGTGTCGTGGGGCCTCGGCGGGATCTACCTCTCCTACATCAACCTCCTGCCGATTCTCTTCTGCGCCGCCTGGCTGCCGCTGACGTGCCTCTTCGTCCGCCGCTTCCTCCTCCGCCGCCACGCCCGCGACTTCGCCCTGGCCGCGCTCTTCCTCGGCTTGCAGTTCCTCGTCGGCGAGCCGACCACGGTCATGCAGACCGGGGTCCTCATCGGCATGTACGCGCTCTATCGCGGCTGGTACGCCGTGCCGCGCGTCTCCAAGTCGATCACGCGCGTCCTCTGGATCGCCGTCATCTCCGCGGCCGGCTTCGCCGTCGGCGCCGCGCAGATGCTGCCGGCGCTCGACCACGTGCGCGACTCCGCGCGCTCCCGCCCCTTCGACTTCGACCTCGTCTCCGCCTGGAGCATGCCGTGGGCGAAGTTCGGCGAGATCGTCTATCCGAACATCCTCGGCCACATCTCCATCGACCGGGTCATGTGGTACTGGGGCGGCGGCCTCTATCCCGGCATGGGCTCGCCGTTCCTCTTCAGCATCTACGTCGGCCTGCTCGTCATCGCCCTGGCGGTCGGCGGCGCGTTCGTGCGCCCGCGCGGCGGCCGCCTCGTGCTGATCCTCTGCGCGATCTCGGCGCTGCTTGCCCTCGGCGGGCACACGCCGCTGCTGCGGGTCCTCTACCGCGCCGGCGTGGCCACGTCGATCCGCTATCCGGAGAAGTTCGCGCTCCTCGGCATCTTCGCCATCATCGTCTTCGCCTCGCAGATGCTCGAGCGCCTCATGAACGGCGACGAAGACCTCCGCGAGGGCACCCTCGGCTTTCTCGCCGCCGCTACCGCCATCGCTCTGGCCATCGCCGTCACGAGCTTCACGCCACTCTACAGCCGCGTCTTCATGAAGATCTGGTCGATGACGAAGTCGGCGCAAGCGACGAAGGAGATCCACCTCTCGCACATCGACTGGATCGTGGCCTTCGTCCGCGGCGCCATCGCGATCGCCCTGGTCTGGTTCGCGGCGAAGAAGAACGAGCGCGCCTGGATCGCCGCGACGGCGATCTTCGTCGCCGCCGACCTCGGCTACACGCTCGAAGAGCTCAACCCGCGCATGCCGCGGCGCTTCTTCGATCCGCCGGCGGCCGCGGCGCGCCTGCCACAGAACCACGGCGACTACCGCGTCTTCCACGAGGTCGACTGGTACGGCAACGAGGAGCCGGCGCGGCAATACTTCTCCACCGGCGATGCTGTCTACTGGGTCGTGCGCAACGGCCTCTTCCCGATGACGCCGGCCGGCGCGGGCGTGCAGACGGTCCTCGAGCGCGACTACGACAAGACCGCGCTTCTCCCGACCATCGACCTCACCGACTCCCTTTGGGATCTCAAGCGCTCCGGCCGCACCGACTGGTACGAGCCGTTCATGGCCATGTCCAACGCCTGGTTCCGCGCCGGCTACCGGCCGTTCAAGGACGAGCAGAAGCGGACGAAGGGCGACTTCAAGAAGTCCGATCCCTGCGTCTTCATGGAGACGCAGCACTATCCGCGCTACTACTTCGCCGACCAGCTCGTGCCGATCCGCGGCCGCAGCGACTTCGTCGACAAGCTGACGAACGGCCGCTACACGCCGCAGGCCGCGTTCGTGACGCTGCCGCCGTTCACGCCGGCGCGCGGCGTCGTGCGCGGCGTGCGCGAGACGGCGAACACGGCGGACCTCGACGTCGAGAGCTACGGCCACGGATTCCTGGTCATGAGCGTGACGCGGCACAAGTTCTGGGACGTGCGCGTCGACGGGCAGCGCGTGCCGGCGGTGGCGGCGAACATCGCCTACCAGGGCATCGTCATGACGCCCGGACGCCACCGCGTGACGATGATCTATCGCAACAGCTTCGTGCAGATCGGCCTCGGCGTGACCGGCCTTAGCGGCTTGCTGTTCTTGATCGTGGCGATCTTCTGGCGTCCGCACGTCCGCCATCCGAGGACCGCGTATGAGGAGCCGGTGCACGTCGTCGCCGACGCGGAGGGGACGCACCTCGAGCCGGCGCCGCCGTCGCAGGACGCGGAGCCGCAGTGAGGCGCTGGCGGGTTCCGCTCGCCGTCGCCGTGGCGGGCGCGATCGCCGTCGGCGCGCTCTACGTCTACAACGCCGTCGAAGAGCGGCGCATCCAGAGCCAGCTCTACATCCCCAAGCCGGCGAAGATCACGCCCGAGATCGAGCTGCTGCGGCGCTACGTCCGCATCGACACCAGCAATCCGCCCGGCCATGAGACCGCCGGCGCGCGCTTCCTCGCGGAGCAGCTCGAGCGCGGCGGCGTGCACGCCGAGGTCATCGAGCCGGCGCCGGGACGCGGCAGCGTGTACGCGCGCATCCGCGGCCGGCGGTCCGGCGAAGGGCTCATGCTCCTCAGCCACATCGACGTCGTCCCGGCCGAGGCGCGGGTCTGGTCGCATCCGCCGTTCGCGGCGGAGAACACGGTCAACACGCTGTGGGGCCGCGGCACGCTGGACATGAAAGGCATCGCCGTCTGCGAGCTGCTGGCGTTCCTGGCGCTCGCGCGCGAGCATCCGCAACCGGAGCGCGACGTCGTCTTCCTCGCCACCGCCGACGAGGAAGAAGGCGGAACGATGGGCATGGCCTGGCTGCTCGCGCACCGTCCCGACGTCTTCGACGGCGTCCGCTACGTCTTCAACGAAGGCGGCATCAACGAGTCGTACGCGGAGCGGCTGATGTACTTCGGCGTCGAGGTCGGCTCGAAGATGCTCGTGCGCGCCGACCTGCGCGCGCCGTCGCGCGCGGCCATGCAGCAGGTGCGCATCGCCCTCGAGCCGTACTTCAACCCGCGCGATCCCGACCGAGTGCTCCCCGGCGTCCGCGCGTTCCTGCGCGATCTCGCGCCGCGGCGCATCGCGCAACGGAGGCTTCTCGAGGACGTCGACCGCACCATCGCCGAGGGGAAGTTCTGGCTGCTGGAAAAGCCGTACAAGGAAGTCCTGCAGAACGTCGTGTGGGCCGAGGCCATCGCCGGCGACGAGGGCAGCGCGACGATGCGCGTCATCCTCTTCAATCTGCCGGACGAGAATCCGGACACGCGCCTGGCGTGGCTCGCGGAGCTGATCCGTCCATACGGCGCGACGATCGAAAAGGTAGTGCAGAAGAGCGGACCGGCGCCGCTGTCGCCGCGCAACACGCCGGTCTTCGCGCTGATCGCGGACGAGGTCCATCGCCAGTGGGGCAACGACGTGCCGGTCGGTACGGAAGTGCTGGCGGTGCAGATCAACGACTCGCGCTACCTGCGCGCGCGCGGCGTCGTCTGCTACGGATTCTGGCCGTTCCAGGTCGACTTCTATCAGACGCAGGGCATCCACGGCGCCAACGAGCGGGTGCGGATCGACTGGTTCCAGGAGGGGGTCGCGCTGATGCGGCGGCTGGTCGTCCGGTACGCGACGGAGCGGTGACAATTTTCGTCGGCCGAGGGTCGAATAAACGTCAATATGGCTCTTGAAACGGCCGTCATGGGATCGTCAAGTAGTTGATGAACAACCAGTTCGGCACGCAGGCGGCGATGGTCTGCCGATTGCCCTTAGCGCTCTTGAAAAAGGAGGAACTAGATGTCGAGGAAACAAAGGGGTTTTACGCTCATTGAGCTGCTGATCGTCGTGGCGATCATCGGCATCCTCGCGGCCATCGCCATTCCGAACCTCCTCACCGCGATGCAGCGCTCGCGGCAGAAGAGGTCGATGGCCGACATGAGAACGATCGCCACGGCGTGGGAAGCGCGTGCGACCGAGACGAACAAGTACAACGCCGCGGGTGCGTTCCCGACCGTCAGCATCTCGCTTGACGATCTGGGCCACTACCTGGCGCCGACGTACGTCCGCACGTTCCCGCGGAATGACGGCTGGGACCACGCCTTCGTCGCCACCGCGGACCAGAGCTGGGGCGCCGCGACTCCGGCCCAGACGTACGGCCTGAAGTGTCTCGGCAAGGACGGCACCGACGACGGCGCGGTGGTCGAAGGCGCGACGACGAACTTCGACTGCGACATCGTCTTCTCGCAGGGTCTCTTCGTCGAATATCCCGAGGGTGTGCAGCAGCAGTAACGGGCGCGACAACGATCCGGGAGAAGGGCGCCTTCGCGGCGCCCTTTTTCATTGCGTGGCCAGCGCCTTCGTCACCGCGGTGAGCGGCGCGTAGAGCCGCTCGTGATAGGCCAGGGCGTCGCGGTAGATCTGCTGGAACGCGCCGAGGTCCTTGAAAGCCACGACGAGGTTGACGCCGTAGAGGAACGCGGCGTTGCCGTCGAGCGTGCGCAGGTTCTCCGCAAAGAGGATGAAGAAGGCCTTGCGCCGGTCGCCCGGCGTCAGCGACACGATCGGCTGCATCGACTCGAGCGGCGGCGCCGTCACCTGCGCCGGATTCAGCATGACCACCGGCGGGTACTCCTGCACGAAGAACTCGCGCGCCTGCGCGGCCGTGGGCATGTGCAGCGGGATGCAGCCGATGAGCTTCGCGGCCTGCCGCAGCGCCGGATGATCGTTGCCGACGATGAGGGCCTTGGCGCCGAAGCCCTCGCCGTCGTCGTGGGCCTCGTCGTGCGCCTCCGGCTGCGGCGCCGCGGCCGCATTCATCTCCAGGTTGCGGCGGTCGACGGTCAGCTTCGCCTTGCAGACGGGGCAGGGGAAGCTCACCTCTTTCATCGGGAGCTTCGTCTCGTCGAGCGAGAGCGGCTTCTGGCACGACGTGCAGACGATCTTGATCATGGCTCGAGCATGGAGAGCATCGACTCGCCGTCGCCCGCCGGCGCGGGAGCCTCCGGCTCGTCGGTGAGGCGGAGGGCGAGGTTCGTCGGGTTCGTGGCGTAGGCGAGGGCGATGTCGCGCGTGATGGCGCGCCCGTTCCACAGTTTTTCGAGCTCGTCGTCGAAGGTCTGCATGCCGTCGACGGAGCCGTCGTGCATTGCGTCGATGAGCGAGCGCCCCTCCGACTCGCCTTTCAGGATGTAGTCGCGCGTGCGCATGGTCGACTTGAGGATCTCCAGCACGGCCACGCGGCCGCCGCCGATCTTCGGCAGGAGCCGCTGGGAGACGACGTAGCGGAACGACTGCGAGAAGCGCGTGCGGATCTGCGGCTCCTGGTCCTTCGGGAAGACGCCGACGATGCGGTCGATGGTCTTGGCGGCGTCGATGGTGTGCAGCGTGGAGAGGACGAGGTGCCCGGTCTCCGCGGCCTCCATGGCGATCTCGATGGTCTCGATGTCGCGCATCTCGCCGATGAGGATGACTTTCGGCGCCTGCCGCAGCGCGGCGCGCAACGCCAGGGCGAAGGTCTTCGTGTCCGAGCCGACCTCGCGCTGGTTCACGGTCGACTTGAGATGCCTGTGCATGTACTCGACCGGGTCCTCGATGGTGATGATGTGGTACGCGTAGTCGCGGTTGATCTCGTGGATGAGGGCCGCCAGCGTGGTCGACTTGCCGGAGCCGGTCGGCCCGGTGACGAGGACGATGCCGTTCTTGAGCTTGCAGATGTTGTGGAGCTCGTCGGGCAATCCGAGCTTCTCCAGCGTCGGCACGCCCTCGGGGATGACGCGCAGGACGATGGCGTACGTGCCGCGCTGGGAGAAGATGTTGACGCGGAAGCGCGTCTTCTGGGGGATGGAGTACGAGAGGTCGACCGCGCCGCTGGTGAGCAGCGCGCGCGTCAGCTCGCGGTCGCCCCGCAGCATGTGCATGGCGATCATCTCGGTCTGGTACGGCGTGAGGCGCGGCAGCCCTGGGAAGTTGACCGGGACCAGCACGCCGTCGACTTCGACCTGCGGCGGCCGGCCGACGGAGAAGTTCAGGTCGGAGACGCGCTCCGAGATCTTCAACATCGCCTCGAGGATGGCGTCGAGATTGAAGTTCTTCATGACCAGCGCCGGTCCGCTGAACGCTTCAGAAGAGCTCCTCGGCCAGCGCGACGATGATACCCGCAGGACCTCGCATGTAGCAGAGTCTGTACTTGTCCTCGTACTGGACGACCTCGCCGATGAGCTCGCCGCCATGGCCGCGCAGGCGAGCGACGGTGTCGTCGACGCTCTCGACGGCAAACATGACGCTCCGGAGGCCCAGCGCGTTCGGCGGTGCGATCGCCGGCTCGATCTCGACGAGGTCTGGATGGCGAAACTTCGTCAGCTCGAGCTGCCCGTGGCCATCCGGGGTGCGCATCATGACGATGTCGACCTGGACACCTTCGATCGCGTTGATGCGGTCCACCCACGGCCCCTCGACCTCCGCCTCGCCAGCCTTCGTCATGCCGAGCGCGGTGAAAAACGCGATCGCGGCGGCGAGGTCGTCGACGACGACGCTGACGTGATCCAGTCTCTTGATCGTCATGTCGTTTGTATAGCAGACACCGTGCGCGGCGGTCGAGACCGGCCGTTCTCGCTCTCGAGCGTCGACGCGTCGTTTGCGAAACGAAATGTGTGCGCTTCGAGCGTCGACGCGTCGTTTGCGAAACGAAATGTGTGCGCTTCGAGCGTCGACGCGTCGTTTGCGAAACGAAATGTGTGCGCTTCGAGCGTCGACGCGTCGTTTGCGAAACGATACCGTGTGCGCTTCGAGCGGCGACGCGTCGTTTGCGAAACGACACTGTGTGCGCTTCGAGCGTCGACGCGTCGTTTGCGAAACGACACTGTGTGCGCTTCGAGCGGCGCCGCGTCGTTTGCGAAACGATACCGTGTGCGCTTCGAGCGGCGACGCGTCGTTTGCGAAACGACACTGTGTGCGCTTCGAGCGACGACGCGTCGTTTGCGAAACGACTCCGGGTCGCTTCGAAGCGTACGCGGGTCGTTCGACAGGGGCGCGGCGTCGCTTCGAGCGGCGGCGTGTCGTTTCCGCGCCGCGGAACGCCGTTCGCTAGAATGCGCCGGTGTCTCTCATGGCCATCGACTACGGCGGGCGGCGGATCGGCATCGCCGTGAGCGACTCCGGCGTCGTGGCCACGCCGCACTCCGTCGTCCGCAACGAGGGCGACGTCGTCGCGACGCTGGCGCGCCTGGCGGATGACGTCGGCGCGGAGACGATCGTCGTCGGCCTCCCCCGCCGCGCCCACGCCAGCGCGGCGGAGCGGAAGTTCCGCGAGCTCGCCGAGCGGCTGCGGCAGACTACGTGCAAAGAGGTCGTGCTCTGGGACGAGACGCTCTCCACGGCCGAGGCGGCCGCGCAGCTGCGCGGGCGCGGCGTCGGCCGGCGCGAGGCGCAGCGCGACATCGACATGCACGCCGCCACGGTCATCCTCCAGTCGTACCTCGACGCGCGCGCCGGGAGGCCGTCATAGCCCGCCGGCAGTCCGGCGTCCGCGGCGGCTGCGGCAAGCTGCTTCACTCGCTGATGACGATCGTCATCTTCGCCGTCGTCCTCCTCGCCGCCGGCGGCTGGTTCTTCTGGCGCGCCATCACCGATCCGTACAAGGGCTACAACGACCCGAAAAAGGACGTCGAGGTGCGCAAGGGGCAGCACACGTCGACGGTGCTGCGGCACCTCGAGGAGCAGGGCGTCCTGCGCGACCACTTCCTCCCGCTGATCTACATCAAGATCGCGCGGCACCGCGACTCGATCAAGGCGGGCGTCTACGAGTTCTCGAAGCCGATGTCGGCGGCCGAGGTGATCGACAAGCTGATTCGCGGCGACGTGGTGCTGAAGAGCGTGACGGTGCGCGAAGGGCTGGACCGCTTCACGGTCGGCCACATCTTCGCCGCCGAGGGCTTCGGCAAGCAGGCCGAGTGGGACAAGCTGACCGCGGACCCGGAGCTGATCCACGACCTCGCGCCCGACGCGCCGTCGCTCGAAGGCTATCTTTTCCCCGACACGTACAAGTTCGTCCCCGGCACGCCGGCCCGGGCAATCGTCGAGGCGATGGTGCAGAACTTCCGGCACCACTTCGGCCCCGAGCTCGCGTACATCACGACGGGGCTCAACGCGCATCAGACGGTGACGCTGGCGTCGATCGTGGAGACGGAGGCGCGGCTGCCGCAGGAGCGCCCGCTGGTCGCCTCGGTGTACCTCAACCGCCTGCACAAGAACATGCAACTCGGCGCCGATCCGACGGTGATCTACGCGCTCAAGCTCGCCGGGACGTGGGACGGCAACATCCACAAGGCCGACCTGATGATCGACTCGCCGTTCAACACCTACCGCGTGCGCGGCCTCCCGCCCGGTCCGATCGCGAATCCGGGCCTGGCGTCGCTGCGCGCCGCGGCCGCGCCGGCGAAGAGCGACTTCCTCTACTTCGTCGCCAAGCACGACGGCTCGCACGCGTTCTCGACGAACATCGAGGAGCACAACCGGAACGTGCAGATCTATCAGATCGACTGGTACCGACAGCAGCGGGCGCAGCAGCAGCCGGCTCCTTAAAAATAACTCCCGGCGTGGTATTCTCACCTTCCACTTTCCACTCATTTTCGGGGGTCCGTGTCCGATGGCCAGCAAGAGCAGACCGTACGAGCAGTTCGGATCGTTCATTCTTTTCAAGCGGCTGGAGACCGATGCTCTTGGCGATTTATGGCGTGCCGGAAGGCTCGACGGCGGGCAGCTCGCCGGCACCGTCGCGCTGCGGCGGCTGAGCGGCGGCGCGCGCGAGGCCATCGCGCAGAGCGCGTCCGAGGCCCGCGAGATCGTGCCGATGCTCAACGGCACGTCGTTCGTGCGCAACCAGTCCATCGGCATCGTCGACGGGATCCCCTACATCGCCCACGAGTACGCGGGCGGGCGCTCGCTGCGGCACATCGTCGACCGCGCGCGCGGCGGCACGAACCAGATGCCGAATCCGATTCCGCTCGACCAGGCCATCGTCGTCGCGGAGAAGGTCGCGCTCTCGCTGGCCACGACGGGCGACTTGAAGTACGGCGACAAGCGCCTGCTGCACGGCGCGCTGCTGCCGCAGTTCATCTGGATCAGCGACGACGGCGAGATCCGCGTGGCCGGCCAGCAGCTCGGCCGCGGCATCATCGCCTCGCTGCGCGACGCGCGCGTGGCGGGCGAGATCTCGCGCTACATCGCGCCCGAGGTGCGGGCCACGGGCGAGCCGACGAAGGCGTCGGAAGTCTTCGCCATGGGCGCGGTCCTCTATCTGCTGGTGACCGGCGAGGAGCCGCCCGAGGCGCTGACCACGAGCGCGTTCGCCTCGGCGGTGCGCGCGGCGAAGACGATGTCGGGGCACGACATGCCGGCGGACATCCGCGCCATCATCGAGAAGTCGCTGGCCATCGATCCGGCGGCGCGCTACGCGTCGATGACGGAGATGAAGCAGGCCCTCTCCGCGCTGGCGCACGGCGGGAAGTACTCGGCGACGACGTTCAACCTCGCCTTCTATCTCAGCAATCTCCTGAAGAAGGAGATGGAGTCGGAGGCGATCGACCGCGAGAAGGAGTCGAAGGTGAACGCCGCCGCGTACGCGGAGCAGCCGCCGGCCGCGGCGCCCGTTGCCGCCGCCATCGCCACGCCGACGTTCGGCGTCTCCGAGGAGCCGAAGAAGAAGAATTTGATGCCGCTCTACGCGGCCGCGGCGGTCGTCGTGATCGCCGGCGGCGTCGTCGCGGCGATGATGATGCGCGGCGGCGCGAAGCCGGCGCCCGCGCCCGCGGCGCCGCCGCCGGTGAAAGCGCAGGTGACGCCCGCGCCGGCGCCCGTGGTCGTGGCGCAGCCGGTGGTGGCGTCGACGTCGACGACGGCCACGGTCGACCCCGAGGCGCAGAAGAAGGCGTTCGAGCAGGCGGTCTCGCAGAAGCTGCAGGAACAGATGCTCCAGCTGCAGAAGGACTACACGCAGCAGCTCAAGCAGCAGCAGTCGAAGAACGCGCCGGTGACGACGCAGCCGTCCGCGCCGCCGCCGCGCCCGCAGCCGTCCGAGGAGCGCTCCGCGCCGTCGGCGGCCGCGCTCGACGAGCGCCGCCTCGAGCAGAAGCAGGCCCAGACGCCGCAGCCGCAGCCGGCCGCGGTGCAGCAGCCGGCGCAGCAGGTCGCGCAGCTCCAGCCGCAGCAGGCCGCGCCGCCGCCGGTACGCGGCGTGCGCGAGGGCGACGTCATCGAGTTCGACCAGCTCGACTCGCCGGTGGCGATGCTGACGCAGCCGCATCCGATGTATCCGCCGATGGCGCTGCGCGCGAAGGTGCAGGCGACGGTGCTGCTGTCGACGCTGATCGACGAGGACGGCCGCGTGATCGACGTGAAGGTGCTGAAGGGCGACGCGCGCTTCGGCTTCAACGAGGAAGCGATCCGCGCCATGCGCAGCGTCCGCTTCACGCCGCCGCGCAAGGACGGCAAGCGCGTGAAGACGTGGCGGCCGCAGCCGGTCTCGTTTACTTTGTAGCGCTCCACTGCAGGTCGTTGAGGCGCAGGCCGAGCACGCGCGGATCGTTCGGCGGATGCACGGTGCGGCTGGTCTCGATGACGAGCTCATTCGGCGCGCCGGCGCGCGCGTCGACGTCGAGCTCGATCTCGTTGTCCGGCTTCGCGGCGTGGACGTGCGCGACGGCCGCGCCGTTGAGGCGCACGTCGACGTCGGGCGGCGCGCCGAGGACGTCGAGCGGGACGTAGAACGACAGGAGCAGATGCGCGCGCCGCTGCGGCGGCAGCTCGACGACGCCGCGCGCGCCCATCCAGCGCCAGCGCGCGCGGTCGTCGCCCTCCTCGTCGTACCAGCCGCTGCGCATGACGGCGCGCTGCGCGACCGGCGAGACGGAGACGACGAAGTAGCGCTGCCGCGTCAGCCACCAGAGGTGCCCGCGCGGCCGGGTGAAGTCGATCGCGCCGGCGTCTTCGCGGAGGAAGAGCGGCGTGGGGCCGCTGGTCCACGGCGCCGGCGGCGCGAGGACGCCGCGCACGCCGCGCTCGGGCAGCAAGGCCTCGGCGTACGGCAGCATGCCGAGGTGGACGTAGAGCGGCGTGTGGCGGTCGACGTGGGCGCGGATCCAGTCGATGGCCTGCACCGGCGGCGAGATCGTGGTGTGCACGACGCGGAGCGCGGGCCAGGTCCAGACGGACATGCCGAGGATGAGGATCGCGGCGAGGGTCAGTTCGAGGGCGCAGGGCGCAGGGGGCGGGGCGCAGATGGTTGCTTCGCGAGACGCAACGTTTGCAGTCGAAACCACGCCATCACGAGGCCACCACCTGCGCCCCGCGCCCTGTGCCCCGTGCCCTAGCAGCGCGATCCCGTCGGCCGCGAGCAGCGCGATCAGCGGCGCGTAGCCGATCGAGAAGCGGCTGGCGCTGAAGTGATCGAGCATCAGCCAGGCGAAGATGCAGAACGGGCCGAACGCGGCGAGCATCAGCAGGACGTGCCGGCGACGCCTGACGATGCTGACGACGAGCGAGATCGCCGCGAAGAGCGTCACGGCGATGTTGATCGCCGGCATGCGGTACGGGCGGACGAAGAAGTCGACGAAGACGCGCGAGAGCGGCGGGCGGAGCGCGCTGCGGAAGGAGTCGGTCTTCGCGATGTACTCGCCGTGCAGCGCGACGGCCTCGCGGTACGCGCTCCAGCCGGTCTTCTCGATGGCGATGCCGTAGCTCGCGCCGACGATGGCGGCGCCGATCAGCGCGGCGGCGGCGACGTCGCGCGGGCGCCGGCGCAGGCTCGCCAGGAGCAGCGGCACGGCGCCGATGAGGAGGTTCTGCGGACGGATGCCGCCGGCGACGGCGAGGAGGGCGACGCCGGCGAAGTAGCGGCGAGTGGCGCCCCTCACCCGGCCTTCGGCCACCCTCTCCCCGCTCGCGGGGAGAGGGACCAGCAGGGCCAGCGCGATGACGACTAGGGTCATCGACGGCACGTCGCTCAGCGCCGTTCCGCCGAAGAACCAGACGTTGGGGAAGAAGGCGAGGATCGTTGCAGCGGCGAGCGAGGTGGAGAACGGCATGCGCAGCGCGCGGCAGAGGAAGAACATCGCCGGCACGACGGCGACGGCGCCGAGGAACGCAAGGAACTGCAGGGCGTGAAATTCGCTCGGGCCGACGGCGTGCACGAGGTCGGCGAAGAAGATCCAGAGCGGGAAGCCCGGCGGATGCGGATGGTGCAGGGCGACGTCGTAGCGCCGCATGGCCATCATGAAGAGCATCTCGTCCCAGTCCCACGGCGTCTTCGACAAGGCCAGCCAGCGCGTGACGGCGGCGGCGAGCGTCACGACGACGAACACGGCGCGCTGCGGGCGGGTCAAGGGCTCCACGAGATGGTCCTGAGCTGCATGCCGAGGTCGCGCGTGTCGCCGCCGAGGTGCCGGCCCGCGGGGTTGACGGCGTTGCTGAGATCGAAGACGACTTCGTGCGCGGCGTTCGACGGCGGCACGTCGTAGCGGCGCGTGAACGTGGGAGTGGAGGCGACGAAGTCGTCGACGACGCGCCCGTCGATGCTCACCCGCAACTCCGGCGGCGCCTCGGCGTCGATCGGCACGTTCGCGCTGAAGCGCAGCTCGCCGCCGCCGGCGATCGGCTGCAGCAGCAGGCGCGCCCGGCGCCCCATCCATCGCCACGTGTCGGCGCCGCTCCCCTCCTCGTCGTACCAGCCGTCGAGGTAGCGGATCGTCCCGGCGATCGGGCGGACGCTCGACTCGAAGTAGCGCCGCGTGAAGAGCGCGAAGAGCCGCTTGCGCGGGCGGCTGAAGTTGACCGCGGTGGCGCTGTTGCTCGGATGGTCGCCGACGTACCAGGCGTTGCGCAGCGGCGGCAGCCTGGCCAGCGCATCCTCGCCGTCGACGAAGTGCGCGTCGTAGCTGCGCAGATACACGTCTGCGAGCGGGCTGTAGCCGCCGTCGACGAAGATCGTGCTGCCGACCGGCACATGCTCGCGCACCCACTTCATCGCCTGCACCGGCGGCGAGTCGTGGCTCTTGACCTCGCGCAGCGGGGCGAGGCTCCACGATGCGAGCGAGCCGGCCATGGCGGCGACGCCAGCGGCCTGCACGACGAGCGCGGCGCGCGGCCGGCGCACGACGGCGGCAACGCCCGCGGCAAGACGGGCGATGCCGTCGGCGGCGAGGAGCGCGAGCAGCGGCATGTGCTCGAGGGAGAGCCGGCTCGCGCCGGTCGGGTTGAGCATGAAGAGGACGAAGAGGAGCATCGGGCCGAAGGTGGCCAGCGCCTCGAGGTCGCGCCGCTTCGGGATGACGAGGGCGACGACGGCGAGGGCGAAGAGGACGGCCATCCGCGGGCCGGCGTCGAAGGGATCGACGGCGAAGAGCGGAAAGAGCGTCCACGACGGCGGGCGCGCGGGGTTGGCGTAGCCGTCGATGGCGGTGACGTAGTGCTGGTGCTCGCGCACGGCGCGGACGTAGTCGTGCCAGCCGGTGGCGTACGCGGCGATGCCGTAGCCGAAGGCGACGATGAGAATGGCCAGGAGCGCCGCCGTCACGGCGGCTGGCCAGGAGGCGTTTCGCCTCGGGCGGCGGGACGCCGCCGGGCCGGCCGGCGCGGACGCCGGCGCTCCGAGTGATGCGAACCACGGATAGGCACAAAGCACGTTCTGCGGCCGCACGAGCAGCGAGAGCGCGAAGACGATCGTGCCGGGGACGAGCCGGTCGTCGAAGAGCAACGCCAGTCCGGCGATCAGCAAGACGAGGTTGAAGACGTCGCTGAACGCCGTCCCTCCGTAGAACCAGACGTTCGGCAGAAACGCCAGCAGCACGCCGGCGGAGACGGCGACGGCGAACGGGAACTTCATCGCCCGCCCCAGCCCGACCATCGCCGGAAAGAGGCAGATCGACGCGAGAAGCTCGACGCTGCGCAGAGCGCGGAAGTCGTCGTGGACCGCGAGACGCGCGAGCCGCCCCGCGGCGACGTAGAGCGGGAAGCCGGGCGGGTGCGGGTGGTGCGCGGCGACGTTGTAGTCGTGCAGCGACATCGCGAAGAGGCCCTCGTCCCAGTCCCACATCGAGTGCGAGAGGGCCATCAGGCGCGTGATGGCGATGGCGAGGGAGAGCGCGACGACGAGCTGCGTTTCGCGCCGGCTCACTCGGTCCCCCAGTCGTACGCGGAGAGCCGCAGGCCGAGGTCGCGCGGATCGCCGCTGACGTGCTCGCGCAGCGGGTTGAAGACCGGAGCGATGGAGATGACGAGCTCGTTCGGCGCGTCGGGCCGCGCCGCGGCGACGACGCTCGCCGTCATCTCCTCGGAGGTGCAGCGCCAGCGTCCGAGCTCGCGGCCGTTGAGCTGCAGCGTCAGCAGCGGCGCCGACGGAAGCGTCGTCGACGGAATGGCGAAGCGCATCGTGAGCCGCGCGTGCGGGCCGGCCGGCGGCAGGAGCATCGTGCCGCGCCCCGACATCCACCGCCAGCTCGTCTCCCCATCCGTCTCCTCGGCGTACCACCCATCGCGGAAGACGCCGGCGCGCGCGGCCGGGATGACCGAGACCTCGAAGAAATGCATGCGCACGAACGTGGCCAGATGCCCGCGGCGGCTCCGCCGGAACACGCGCGCGCCCGGCGTCGCCGTCGCCCCCTCGCGCACGAACGGCGCGTCGGTCAGCGGCAGCTCCGATTCCTTTTCGACATCGACGAGATTCTGGTCCGGCAGCAGCGCGCTCGCAAAGGGGCCGACGCCGCCCTGCACGAAGACGGTCTTCGCGCCGCGCACGCTCTTCATCGCCGCCGCAACAGGCGAGTCGGTGCGGCGGACTTCGTTGAGCGACGGCAGCGTCCAGACGACGAGCTGCACGACGATGGCGGCGTACGGGATCGCCGCCCACGCGCGCATCCATGCGAACGCGTAGGCGACGAGGAAGGCGTACATCGGCAGGAAGGCGACGGAGTAGCGCGGGAAGTTGCTGACGTCGAGCATCAGCCAGGTGAAGAGCTGGATGGGGAGGAACATCGCCACAGCCACGCGCACGCCGGCGCGGCGCGCGCCGAGAACAAAACCGAGGGCGGCGAGCGCGGTGAGGACGAGATCGAAGCGGCCGCCGTGCATCGGCTGGACGAAGATCTCCCGCGCGAGCCGGAGCAGCGGCGGGCGGCCGGGATTGACGTAGGAGTCGATGAGGCGGATGTAGTGGCTTTGCGCCGCGCAAGCATCGACGTAGCCGCGCCAGGAGTCGGAGGCGAGCGCGGCGCCGGCGTAGCTGGCGACGATGACGACGGCGCCGAGGAGGGCGGCGGCAGCGAAGGTCGCAGGGCGCGGGGCGCGGGGCGCAGGTGGTTGTTCTGCTGAGGCACGGGCATCGGCGAAAACACCATCTGCGCCCTGCCCCCTGCGCCCTGCGCCCTGGAAGCACGACACCGTGGCGATCAGCGCGGGTGCAAACCCAACGAGCAAATTCTGCGGCCGCACGCCCGCGGCGAGGGCGAGGACCAGCGCGCCGAGGAGATAGGCGCGGCGGTCGCGGCAGCCGCGCAGCAGCAGCGCGGCGGCGGCGGCGACGAGGACGAGCGAAGGGATGTCGCTCAGCGCCGTGCCGCCGTAGTACCAGACGTTCGGGAAGAACGCGCAGAGCGCCGCGCCGCCCGCCGCGACGGCGAACGGGAAGCGCAGCTCGCGCGCGAGGAAGAAGAGCGCCGGAAAGAGCGCGAGGGCGGCGAGGAGCGCGACGATCTGCACGGAGCGGAATTCGTCGCGTACGGCGAGGTGAACGATCTTCGCGGCGAGCATGAACAGCGGATAGCCGGGCGGGTGCGGGTGGTGCTGCGTGACGTCGTAGCCGCGCACACCCATGGTGAAGAGCGCCTCGTCCCAGTCCCACATCGAGCGCGAGAGGGCGAGGAGGCGCGTCACGGCGACGAGCGCGCCGAGGGCGAGGGCGGCGTTGCGCTGCCTGCGCGTGAGCGGCTCGAGCGGCTCGGCGAAGATCATCGGAGCGGCGTCCAGGCGTAGTCGTCGAGGCGGAGGCCGAGCTCGCGCACGTCGCCCTCGGGCTTGAGCGCGCGGTCGACGGAGAGCACGAGCTCGTTCGGGCCGTTCGCGTTCGCGTCGACGTCCCACCACTTCGACGTCGTCACGGCCGTGCAGCGGACGCGGTCGACGACGCGGCCGTTCAACTGCACGGTCAGCAGCGGCGCCGCGGGGACGAGCGGCGACGGGATCTCGAACGTGAGCGCCAGCCGCGCGCGCGGGCCGGCCGCCGGCAGCATCGCCGACGAACGGCGCGCCATCCAGCGGAAGACCACGCGCCCCTCCCCTTCCTCGTCGTGCCAGCCGTCGCCGAAGCGCCAGACGCGGTTCAGCGTCGTCAGCGTGACGTCGAAGTAGCGGTGGCGGACGATGTTCCAGAGCGCGCCGCGCGGGCGCTCGTAGACGCGGCCCGGCCGCACGCATTCGCAGACGTAGAGGTTGTCGCCGAACGGGAGGTCGCGCTCGCGCAGGACGTCGACGGTCGGGATCGCGGCGAGGTAGGCGTCGGAGAACGGCGACATGCTGCGGTGCACATACACGCTTTGCCGCGGATGCTGGCGAAGGATGTCGCGCATGGCCGCGGCGGGCGGCGAGTCGGTGGAGCGGACGGTGCGGATCGCCGGCAGCGTCCAGATGACAAGCCGCCCGACGATGGCGGCGAGGACGGCGACGTGGAGCCGGTAGACGGCGAGGAGCTGCGCGCCGGCCGCGGCGAGCAGCGCGTAGAGCGGCAGCCACGCGGTGCCGTAGCGCGAGACGCTGAACGGATCGAGCATCAGCCAGCCGAAGAGCTGGAACGGGACGAAGATCGCCAGCGCCATCCACGTGCCGAGGCGGCGGACGCTGGCGATGAAGCCAATGGCGGCGAGGGCGTCGACGACGTAGTCGAAGCGCCCGCCGCGGATCGGATGGACGAAGTACTCGAAGACGAGCGCGCGCAGCGGCTGGCGCCCAGGGTTGAAGACGGAGTCGACGTCGTGCACGTACTTGCGGAGCTCCGCCATCGTGGCGAGGTAGCCGTGCGGCGGATCGGCGGAGGCGTACGCGGCGCCGGCGTAGCTGATGGCGACGATGGCGGCGCCGAGGAGGATGGCGGTGATCAAGGGGGCAGGGCGCAGGGGGCGGGGCGCAGGTGGTTGTGCTGCGGATGCATGTGACGCCGCGAGAACATCATCTGCGCCCTGCCCCCTGCGCCCTGCCCCCTGCAGATATCGCCATGTCGCGTAGAGCGCCGGCGCGCAGCCGATCAAGAGATTCTGCGAGCGGAAGCCGACCGAGATGGCCAGCACGATTGCGCCGGGCAGGACATTACCGCGCAGCAATAACGCGCACGCGGCGAGGACCAGCGCGGTCGACGGGATGTCGCTGAACGCGGTGCCGCCGAAGAGCCAGACGGCGGGGAAGAACGCGTAGAGCGCGGCGCCGCCGGCGGCGGCGAAGAAGGAGAAGCGCAGCTCGCGGGCGAGGAAGAAGAGTGCGGGAAAAAGGGCGATCGCGCCGAGGAGCGTGACCGCCTGCACGGCGCGGAACTCGTCGTGGACGGCGACGTGGACGAGCTTCGCGGCGAGCATGAACAGCGGGAAGCCGGGCGGATGCGGGTGGTGCTGGGTGACGTCGTAGCTGCGCACGCCCGTGGCGAAGAGCGCCTCGTCCCAGTCCCACAGCGAGCGCGACAACGCGTAGATGCGCGTGATGGCGATCGCGACGGTCAGCGCCGCCACGATCCAGCGCTGCCGCCGCGTCAATGGCCACCGCTCCGTCACGCGGCACCATTCTCGCAAAATTGCCCCGCATCATGGCCCGGAAAGGCGGCGTCCGGCGCCGTTGGTACCTCGATCTACATGGGTTCCGGCGGGAGGGGACGAAGGAAAGCGGCTTCCATTACGTCGATCCGGACGGCAAGCCGGTCACCGGCGAGCGGACGCTCCAGCGCATCCGCAAGCTGCGCATCCCGCCGGCGTGGCAGGACGTGCGCATCGCCCGCGGCGAGGCCGCGCCGCTGCAGGCCGTCGGCGTCGACAAGAAGGGGCGCACGCAGTACCGCTACCACGACCGCTTCCGCGCCAAACGCGAGGAGGAGAAGTTCCGCCGCGTCGTCGAATTCGGCGAGTCGCTGCCGGAGCTGCGCCGCCGCGTCCGCGCCGACCTCCGCCGCGGCGAGCTCGATCGCGAGCGCGTGCTCGCCGCGATCGTCCGCCTCATCGACCAGGGCTTCTTCCGCGTCGGCAACGACAAGAGCGCGAAGTCGGAGTCGACGTACGGCCTGACCACGATCCGCCCGAAGCACGTGAAGGTCGAAGGAGACGCGCTGCTCTTCGACTACATCGGCAAGTGGAAGAAGGCCCAGAAGCGCGCCATCGAGGACGCCGACGTCGCGCACATCGTGGCGGCGCTGAAGGCGATGAAGCCGGAGGAGCTCTTCGCCTTCATCGACGGCGGGAAGCTCCGCGACGTGAAGGACCGCCACGTCAACGACTACATCCAGTCGATCATCGGCGACGACTTCACGGCCAAGGACTTCCGCACCTGGGCCGGCACGCTGCTCTGCTCGATCGCGCTGGCGATGCAGGGACAGGGAGCGAGCAAGGCGGAGCGGAAGCGGAAGCTCAAGCGCGCCATCGACGCCACGGCCGAGCAACTCGGCAACACCGCGGCCGTGTGCCGCTCGTCGTACATCTGCCCGCGCCTCGTCGACGAGTACATGCAAGGAAAGCCGTTCGAGATGCTGCGCAAGCACGCGAAGGGAAAGCCGGTGGTGCGCGTCGGATTGTCGATGGAAGAGAAGGCGCTGCTGAAGTTCCTGCGCGAGACGATTGCGGACCGGCGGCGGCATCCAAGGGCGGCGTAGTGCCGCCGTCTCGGCGGCCGGCCAGGCGGCGTCCGCGCCGCCTCCGGGGCGCAGGCGCGGGACGCCTGCGCGCCGGCCGGCGGGGACGCCGGCACTACATCTCGTCCACCGCCGCGATGAACGTCCCCACGAGCGACGGATCGAACTGCGCTCCCGCGTCTTTCCGCAGCCGCCGGATGGCCTCGGCGCGCTCGACGCTCGGCGCGTACGACTCCGGCGACGTCATGGCCGCCCAGCAGTCGGCGATCTGGACGATGCGCGCGGCGAGGGGGATGCGCTCGCCGGCGAGCTTGCCGGGGTAGCCCTTGCCGTCGTAGCGCTCGTGGTGGCGGAGGACGACGTCGGCGACGTCGCGGCCGAGGAACGGCTCGACGAGGGCGGCGCCGACGAGCGGGTGCTCCATCACCGTCTGCATCTGCGCGTCGGTGAGCTTGCCGCTGCCGCCGAGCTGGTCGTAGTCGAGCAGCCGCAGTCCGACGTCGTGCACGAGCGCGCCGAGGCGCACGGTGAGGACGAAGTCGTCCGACATCTTCAGCGTCTCGGCGAGGCGCTGGGCGATGCCGGCGACGAGCTTCGAATGCCCCGCCAGGATCGGCATCGCGCGGAAGTCCGGCTCGAGCAGCGCCTCGGCGATGACGACGCGGCGGCGCTGCCACTCGTCGCGGCCGACGATGGCGTCGACGCAGACGCCGAGCTGCGCGGCCAGGCGCTCGATCTGCACGCGCGCGTCCTCGCTCGGCTTCGCCTTCAAGGCCACGGTGAGCACGAGGCCGTCGACGCTCTTCGGCGCGACGGCGGCGCTGGCGACGATGCGGATGTCGGCCGCGGCGATTGCGTCCGACTGCGTGGCCGACCAGTTCGCGCGCGAGGCGGCGGTGGCGACTTCGTGCCGCTGCAGCGACGCGGCCAGCCGCGCGTTGATGAGGCGCAGGGCGTCGTCTTCGAGCGGCGCGTTGGAGACGACGATCTGCCGCTCGCGCTGCGCGAGGTTCGTGAGGACGCCGGCGAGGACGCCGGGGATCGCCAGCACGGCGGGGAGGACGACGCGCAAGGTCTCGAGCTCCTCGCGCGAGAGCATGCGCCGCGCGGCGTCGCGCTCCTGAATGCGCCGGGCCATGCGGTCGCGCGCGGCGCGGATGACCTCGAGCGCGCCCGGCGACGCGGTGGCGTCGGGGCGCACGAGGGTCTCCGGGCCGAGGGTGATGCCGCTGTACTTCGCGGAGGCGCCGCGGCGCCGCTTCGGCGCCTCGACGACCGAGCCGCGGATGCCGTAGAGCTGCTTCGTGGCCAGGACTTTCTCGATCGCGTCACGGATCGCATCGGCGGCGGCGACGTCGGCGGCCTCGAACGGCTTGCGGCCGGCCTTGTCGCGGAGGTCGAGGATGCCGACGAGCTGCCGCGCGCGTCCGAAGATCGGCAGCGCCAGGACGCGCTCGCACCCCTGCTCGAACAACGTCTCGGCGACGGCGCGGTCGGCGGCGACGCTGTTGACGAGGAGCGGCATCTGCGTCGCCGCGAGACGGCTGACGATCGGATTCTTCGCATCGAGCCGCGCCGGCGGCGCGTTCCAGCCGTACGAGGTGACGAGCTCGAAGGCGCTGTTCCCGCCGTGGCTCGCGCCGAGGTAGAGCGCCGCCTTCGTGGCGCGCACGCGCTCGATGCAGTCGTACAGCGCGCGCTTGAGTGCCGGCTCGAGAAGGCGCGCCTCCTCGAGGGGAGAAGGCGCGCCGGTGATGCTGATCGGTGTGTCCATGCGTTACGCGTTCGTCTGGCGGATGCGGATCTGCACGCCGTCGGCCACGCCGTGCGCGACCGAGATCTCGCCGTTCGTCGTCGTCACCTCCATGCTGCCGACGACGTCGTCCTGCTTCTTGATCGGCAGCATCGCCTTCGCGAAGGCGGGGAGATCGCCGGTCGACGGCTGCGGCTTGCCGTTGCGGCAGATGACGTCGAACACGTGCCGGCCGAGGGCGCGATAGCTCTCGAACTGCGACTCGGAGAAGAACTGATCGCTGGTCGACTCGTGCGGAAAGTCCGGCGACTGCTGCGCGTAGTTATAGACATCGCGCGGCAGGCTTCCCTCTTTGTAGACGCTCGGCTTGAGATAGATGAGGAGACCGTCCTTGCCGCCGTCGTCGACGGCGCTGTACTTGATCGTAGCCGTGGCGATGTAGCTGCCGGAGCGCAGCGGCTCGCCGGGCTTGGGCCGCGGGAACATCTCGCGGCTGTCGATCTCGATCGGCACGCCGAGGTCGATGCGGATCTTGCGGATGGCGTTGCCGAGGTCCTCGTACGTGAACGTGGGATCGCAGCCGCCGTCGCTGACGACGATGTAGCGGCAGCGGCGGAGGACCATCTCGTAGAGCGCGAGGTTCTCGAAGTGGCCGCCGTCGGAGAGATAGACCCACGGGCAGCGGTCGTTCGTGTTGCCGGTGAGCTCGTAGCCGAGCGGCACGAGGTTGCCGTTGGGGCTTCCCTTCTTGTAGCTGCCCTCGCCGGCGGCGCCGGGATTGCCGAGCCACGCGCCGAGGCGGACGTTGAGCAGCGTGAGGATGAACGCCAGCGGCACGGAGGAGTGGTAGCCCATGTTCGGGCTGGCCGCGGCGCCGGAGATGGTGACGGCCGTGCCGAGGGAGATGCCGTCCGGGCCGCCGTACTCGCGCGCGTCGCGATAGCCGAGGTAGAGGCTGCCGCAGTGGAGCGGGCTGACGGTGAACGACTCGGCCATCCGCTGCTGCCACGCCAGGTTGTCGCCGGAAACGAGGTTCAGCGCGGCGTTGACGACGTGCATCGGCCGGGCGACGCCGAGCGGCTTGAGGGTTCTGAAGGTTTTCTCGAGCAGCTTGCGATTGGCGTCGAGGAGCTTGACCGGATTGCCGTCGGGCTTGCCGGTGGCGAGGTCGATCGTCTGCATCAGCACGTTGACCCGCTGCGTGACGGCGGAGATGAGCGTCCCCGGATACTTCTTGTCCTTGACGTCCTTGATGCGGTTCTGGATCTTGTCGCCGAGCGCGTCCCAGATCCGCCGCTCGACGTCGCCGGCAGGCTTCGACACCTGATCGACGAACTCGCAGGCATCAGTGAAGCTGTTCGGCCATAGGAGTTGCGGGCGCAGCTCGTACATCTGCAGGTTGTCGTTCTCGTCGAAGCCGGTGAAGCGGTCCGGATCGCGGTTGTAGCGCGAGGCGCCGAGGTAGGCGCGGATCAGACGGTTGCGATACAAGCCGTGCATCGAAAAGCGGTTCACGCCGATGAAGAGGGAGAGGAAGACGGCGCCGGCGGCGAGGCCGAAGATGAAGGCGAGCTCGGTGCGGTCGGTGCCCTGAATTCCGCTGAGATGGAACCAGGCGCGCTGCGCGGCCATCGACTGCAGCGGGACGTCCTTGATCTCGCTCTTGAGGTGATAGGTGCGGTGGGTCTCTTCCTTCGAGACGGTGGCCAGGAACTGCGCGTCGACTTTTCTCCGCGCCTCGGCGCGCTCGGCGGCCGCCGTGTTGGTGTGCTTGAAGTCGATGAGACGCAGGAGCTCGCTCGTGCCGAGGGAGATCGCCGCCAGGAGAACGACGGCGAAGATCGGTCCGGCGAAGTTCAGCAGCGCGCCGGTGACGGCGCCGGACTTGTCGCCCTTCTCGCGTTTCTTGCCCTGCGCCGGGGTTCTGGCGCTGTAGCCGAGGAGCGCCGCGCCGCCGCCCGTTCCCGCGCCGACGGCACCGAAGAACATCGGAGCCTGATACAGCAGCACCGGACCGAACACGGCGATGAACGACGCGCCGCCGCCGAGGATCGCCACCATGAGCAGCAGCGCGCCGGCGCGGCCCCACCACTCACGATCGTTGTCCTCGTTGAAGAGGCTGGAGAGGCCGACGAAGATGCTGGCCTGGACGAAGAAGACGATGAGGATGAGCGGGACGGAGAAGCAGGCGTAGAGCTCGGCCAGCGGCAGCGGCACGAGGAGCCGAGTGATCGGCGGGTAGTAGTTGGCGTTCGGGACGGCCCGCAGAGGATCGGGAAAGACTTTCAGCGCCAGGAGCACGAGCAGCCCGCCCGCGGTGGCAAGGCCGACGAGCGCCGCGAATCCTTCCGTGACGAGCTTCCACGCGAAGGCCGCGCCGCCGCTGTTCGTGGCCGACTGCCGCCGCTCGGCGAACGAGGCGCGCGAGTAGCGGACGTAGTAGATGACGCACGGCAGCAGGGCCATGGCCGCCCCGCCCCAGAGCGCGTACGGGATCACGTCCTGCAGCGTGATGCGTTTTTTGACGAGCTCCACCCAGACGAAGCTGATGCCGAAGCCGGCCACGGTCAGCGGGAGGATGCAGAGCAGGGCGAACCACAAGTTCGTATTGATGGCCGCCGTCGTCGATTCGCGTCCGTGCCGTACGGGCCGCGCCAGGCCGATGTAGGCGAAGCCGGCCGCCAGCGCCAGCACGGTGATGAGGCCGAGGGTCGACAGCTTGATCGTGTCCTGATTGCTCTGCAGCAGGTTCTCGTACAGGCGCGGCAGGGCGAGCAGCGCGGCCAGCACCGGCACGAGGACGAGGAGGTTCAGCAGCACGTTGCGGATGTAGAGCGCGGCCATCGTCCACGTGTCGGCGGAGAGAAAGCCGAGCTTCGGGCTGAGGTAGTTGCTGTAGTCGCGGAGGTGCCGCAGCGGCCGCGGCTCCGGACCGATCTTCGACTTCGGCGCGGCGTTCAGCTCTTCCTGCACGCCTTGAATCCCCTCGGGATGACGCCGCACCCACGACGACAGCCAGCTTCCGATGTAGCCGCCGCCGGAGACGGTGGAAAGGTAGTGGAACTTGTCGAGGATGCGCGCGCCGGCGAGGCCCTGGATGATGCCGAGGGCGAAGGTGGCGCTGCGGATGCCGCCGCCGGAGATGCAGAACGCGGCGCGGGCGTCGGCGTCGTCCTTTGCGTGCAGCTTCGCGTAAAGCGCGGCGAGGCGGCGGTCGCGCAGCGACTTCACCGCGCCGGGGAAGGCCTCGTCGGTGATGCGCCGCCGCACCGCGGGCGTCTGCTCGACCTCGCCTTTGAGGTAGAGCGCAAGGAGCTCCTGGCCGTTCCGGCTGATCTGCGGCGAGTGCTCGAGCTTGGCGATCTCCGTACCGGGGTTGACGAGCGCGTTCAACGCATCGAGCGGCGCGCCGGCGATGCCGCACGACTTCAAGATCGACTCGACCCAAACGCCGGTTTCGAGGATGTCCTCGGCGCGGTACTCCGGCCCCGGCATGTCGCCGAGATCTCCATGCAGCGCTACGTACTCCTGTTCCAACACTTCGTGCACGTCGAACGGCAACGACGTCATGGGCGCCTCCCTTTGTCTGGTGGAAAGGTAATTTTCCACCTTTTCCCCCGCCAAAAGAAACAAAAAGATGCGCTATCGTTGCGTCTCGTGGATGATCGTCGCCGTAGCGGACGCTTCGAGCCCGTGATGCAGATCCCGGCGCGCGTCGGGCGGCGCAACGGCGTGGTGCTGAACGTCAGCCATCGCGGCGCGCGCGTGCGCCACCCCGGCAGCCTCAAACCAAACGACGTCGTCGACCTTGCGTTCCCGTGCGGCGGCGGGCAGTTCGCCAGCCGGGCGCGCGTCCTCTCCTGCCGGGCCATGCCGCTGAAGGACGCGGACGGCCAGATGGTCTTCGAGTCGCGCTTCGCCTTCGCCAATCCGTCGCCCGAGGCGGTGGCGTTGCTGGACGAGTATTTGAAGAGATAGGCGACAGGGAACGGGGACAGTTGGTGCGCCCGCGCCCACCTGTGACCTGTCACCTGTTCCCCGTCACCCGCCGTCCTAGAACGTCTCTCCGATCCAGAACTCCGTGCGGCTGCCGCGGATCGCCGTCGTGTCGTTCGGGTCGACGCGCAGGCGGTGGGCGATGTCCCAGTGCAGCTCGGCGCCGAGGAGATTGAACGAGAAGCCCCATCCGGCCGAGGCCACGCCGTCGACGAAGTGGCCGTTCTGGTAGAACGTGTACTGCTGGCCGGGGAACTTCGCGCCGCCGATGTCGAAGAACAGGTTCCCGCGGATGTTGCGCAGCTGCAGCCACGGCATGGCCAGCACGTCGATGAAGGGGAAGCGGAACTCCATGTTCGCGAACGCGGCGCGGCTGCCGATGATCGAACGGAAGTCGACGCCGCGCACCGTGTTCAGGCCGCCGAAGTAGTAGAAGTTCGAGAACGTTCCGCGCGAGTAGCCGACGAACATGCGCGCCGCCAGCAGCGCCCGCGAGGTCAGCTGCAGGTACTGCCGCGCGTCGACTGTGTAGTCGTTCGACAGCGCGCCGTGCGACTTCGTGTCATACGAGTACGCGGTGCTGAGCTCGTAGCGGTGCCCGGAGATCGGTCCGAACTCCTTGAACACCGCCGTGTCGCCCGTGAACGTCGTGCTGACGATCGGGAAGCTGTCGCGGCGCGAGAAGACGTTCAGGTTTCCGAGCTGGTCGTAGAAAGGATAGTTGAGGCTGCGGGTCTCGAAGCCGGCGCCGGCGTCGATGCGGTGGTAGCGGTCGAACGGATAGCTGAGAATGCCGGTCGCGCCGGTCTCGCGGTAGGCCTGGTGGCGGTCGAAGAGCGTCAGCGAGCCGGTGTTCGGGGTGAGGAAGAAAGCGCGGTTGTCGAAGACGCGCACGCCCCAGTTCGTGCGGTGCTCGAGGTCGAAGTAGAGGAAGTCGAAGTTCGAGAACGACGACACCGACTCGAGCGTGGCCACGAAGCGCTTGTTGCCGAGCATGTCGCTCATGAAGATCTGCGACTCCGAGACGAGCAGCTGGTCGGAGGTGAAGCCGGCGTTGACGGAGACGTCGTCGACGAAGAGCTTGAACCCGCCCGGCTTGTCGATCTTCTCCGGGTCGACGGCCACTTCGACCGGCGGCTGGAACTGCGTGCGCGACTCCGCCAGCAGCGGCCCCGAGGCAAGCGTCGTCTTCTCGGCCGGATGCAGCGGCTTGTCCGTCGTCGTCGAGTAGAGGCGCCAGCGCAGCTTGTAGTACGACGCGAAGACGAGGCGCTCCTTGTTGTTCTGTCCCGTGAAGACGACCGGCGTGAAGCAGCCGCCGACGACGTCGGTGTACTGCAGCAGGTCGCCGTTCTGCAGGTTCAGCGAGTAGATGTTGTACGAGGCGAAGTTCTCGGGATTCGCCGGCGGCGTGGCGGCCGCCTCGGGCTTGGCCTTCTCTTCGGCGGTCTGCAGGATCTGCGAGGCCTTCTCGACGGCGCGGCCCGTCTGGCGGTCGGAGGCGAAGAAGATGCGCTTGCCGTCCGGCGAGAAGTACGCGTCGATGTCGTTCCAGTCGCCGGTGGTGAGCTGGTAGCGCTCCTTCGGATTGGAGAGGTTCAGCCTGATGAGCTTCGCGTAGCCGTTGATGACCGACGAGTAGACGAGCCACTTGCCGTCCGGCGAGAAGACCGGCGCGCCGTCGAAGTACGGGTCGTTCGTGACGTTGGAGATCTGCCCGCTGTCCATGTCGTAGATGAAGATGTCGGGCTGCACGCCCTTGAACGCGGCAAAGGCGATGCGGCGGCCGTCCGGCGAGTACGCCGGCGCGAGCTGCTGCTCGACGTCCATCTTCACGCTGCGCTCGATGCGGCCGCTGAGCGCGTTGATGAGCATCAGGTTCCGGCCGCGCTCCTTCTTGACGAACATCGCCACCTGGTCGCCGCTCGGCGAGAAGGCCAGGTCGCGGCCCATGACCGGGCCGGTGGTGAGCATCTGCACGATGACGTACTCGTACTTGCTCGTGTATCCCGAGGTGAGGTTGCGCAGCATTTTCCGCTCGGGGACGTTGAAGAGGACGACGTCGGCGTCTTCCTTGTAGTCGGTGATCGCGGCGAGCAGGTCGCCCGACGGCGCCGGCACCGGCGAGATGTCCTCGCTCAAAACCTCCGGGCCGATCTTGAACGCGTCGCCGTACTCCTGCGGCTCGCCCTTGGCCACGAGCGCCGGCAGGTACTGCTTACGCAGGTAGGTGCGGAAGCGGAGGTCGAACTCCTCGGGGGTGATGTCGAAGGCCCGCTTGAGGGCGCGGTCGACGGAGCTGCCGAGGGTATTGCGGTATTCGTAGAGGAAGTCGCGGATCCCTTCCCATCCCCACTTCTGCTGGATGAAGGCGAAGACCGCGTGGCCGAAGCGGTAGGCGAAGTAGCCGCCGCCCTGCGCGCGCGTGATGGCCGGGATCTGGTCGTTGACGACGGCGTCGCGCAAGACCATGCGGTCCTTCGAGTCCTCGTCCTGTCCCATGAACGACGCCAGCCCTTCCATGAGCCACAGCGGCGGATTGGCGGTGACGGTCTTCCCGAGCTTGCCCTGGAAGAGGAGCTCGTATTCGAAGACGTGGGTGAGCTCGTGATGGACGAGCTGGAGAAGCTTCTCGTCGGTGGTGTCGATGGGGATGACCATCCGGTTGCGCGCCGGCTCGGCAAACGCGCCGACGCCCTCGGGGATGAAGTTGAGGTCGACGTTGGTCTGCTCGAACGCGGAGTGCGTGGCGTAGTAGAGCAGCGGGATCTTCTTCGAGATCTGGAAGTTCAGCTTGCGCGAGTTGTCGTCGTACGCGCTCTCGGCCATGTTGACCACGCGCTGCAGGGCGTCCTTCTCCTCGTCGTAGAAGTACACGTCGAAGTGCGTGGAGTGGTAGATGTTCCAGTGGAACTTGTCGTAGACGATCTTGTTCTGGCCGAACGGGAACGCCGGCGTGGCGAGCACGACAGCGGCGACGAACGCGATAATGATCCTTCGCACGAGCCCTCCGATCAGTGCTGGGTCCTGAGTCCTGGACTCAGGACTCATTCCGTAAATACATAGCGAGATGCGGACGTTTCCTGAGGCACGAAGATCCCGACGAGCTGCGTCTCCAGCGAGCGCAGGTTCTCGAACAGGCCGAGGATCTCGTCGTAGTTGCGCTGGTCGAATTCCTTGAAGTCGCGGAAGTTGTCTTCGAGGACCTTCTCGCCGGTGTCGGCGTTGAACACGGCGATGTCGATGTCGAAGACGAAACCGGTCGTCTCGATCAGGACCTGGCGATAGTACGTCCGGCCGTCCGCGGGCGAGACGAACTCCTCGGTCTTGTAGCCCGACTTGTCGGCGATGTCGAAGTCGAGGACGCCGCTGACGATGTAGTCGGCGCCGGTGCGCTGTCCGAGGGCCTTCCAGAAGTCGCGGTTCGCCTCGAGCGTCTTCATCTCCGTGCCCGGAAGGCGGACCGGCGGCACGTCGACGAGGCGCAGCTTCGTCGTCTTCAGCAGCTGCTTCTTGAGGTAGCGCTGGAACTCGCCCTGCACGTCGACCTTCGCCGCGCGGTCGTTCCGCCGCTCGCCGTTGTTGGCGATGACGAACGGCGCGATGGCGATCTTCTCGTCGCCGCTGATGGCCAGCTTCGGCTTCACCGGGAGCTTCAGCTTCACTTCCGAGACGCCCGCGAACGCGGCGAGCGGGAACAGCGCGGCGGCGGCAACGGCGGCAATGCGGTTCATCGGGCACCTCCTGGGGGCGGCGGCGTGGGCGGCGTGGGCGCGGGCTGCTTCGGCGGCGGCAGGTCGCTCGGCGGCACCGGCGCGGGCGCCGGCCTTGGGGCGCCGCCGGCGGCGGGGATGCCGGACGGGGAGCCGGCCGGCGGCGTGTCCGCGACCGCGGAGGCGCCCGCCTTCGGCATCACCGGGGCGGCCTTGACGTCCTTCGCCTCGCGCTTGCGGTTGCGCGAGAGGAACTCCACGTAGCGCGAGTAGTTCTTCTGGATGTAGGCGTTGGTGCGGTCGAGCTTGAGCGCCTCGAGGTACTCCTTGCGGGCGTTCTCGAAGTCGCCGGTGGCCTCGTACGCGACGGCGAGGTTGTTGTGGGCGCGGGCGTCGTTCGGATCGATCTGCACGGCGCGCTTGAAGCGGAACATGGCCTCGCGCCAGAGGTTCATCTTCGCCATCTGCACGCCGTAGTCGTCCTGCGTGGCAGGGCGCTGCAGATCCTGGTGCGACGCGCACGCGGCCGCGAACAAGCCCATTGCCATGACCGCCACCACCCGTTTCATCCGCATCTCCTCGGGCGTATACTTCCGACGCCCACCTCCCATCGGCCCACCCTTCGGCACCGAAACCACGAATGTCCGATGTTGCGATTCGCGACCGACTGCTCGCGTACGCGCTGCTGGGCTACATCACACCCGCGCGCGCACGCCTGCTTCTTGATTCCGGCTTTTCGAGCAACGCCTCGGCCAGTCTCATTCGGCAGGGCTTGAGGATAGACGATCCTGATCGCGAGCGGGAGGTCAGGGAACCGTTAACTGTGGAGCGCGTCCAGCGCGGCCTCGCGCTGTACCGCGACTCCGCGCTCACGCTCGCCGACGCCGAGTACCCCGAATTACTCCGCCATCTGCCCGATCCGCCGCTGGCGCTCTTCTACCGCGGCGACGTCGCGCTGCTGAAGAAGCCGGCGGTGGCGATGGTCGGCTCGCGCCGCGCCTCGGCGTACGGCCTCAACGCCGCGCGCCACCTCGCCGCGCAGCTGGCCATGGCCGGCGTCGCCGTCGTCTCCGGCCTCGCGCGCGGGATCGACGGCGCCGCGCACGCCGCCGCGCTCGACGCCGGCGGCGCCACGATCGCGGTCCTCGGCACCGGCATCGACGTCGTCTACCCGCGCTCGCACCGCAAGCTCTTCCGCGCCATCGAGGAGCGCGGCCTGATCCTGACGGAGTTCGCGCCGGAGACGCCGCCGCTGCCGGCGAACTTCCCCATCCGCAACCGCATCATCAGCGGCCTGGCGATGGCGACGGTGATCGTCGAGGCGACCGGCCGCAGCGGCTCGCTGATCACCGCGCGCACCGCCGCGGAGCAGGGGCGCAACGTCTGCGCGGTGCCGGGGACGATCTTCGCGCCCGGCGCCGAGGGGACGAACCGGCTGATCCAGTACGGCGCCAAGCTCGTGCACGACGTCAACGACATCCTCGAGGAAGTCCCCGGCGCGCCCCGCCTCGGCAGCGTGCCCGAGATCGCCCCCGATTCGCCGCTGCGCGAGGTGCTCGACGTCTTCACGCGCGACGAGGCGACGCACATCGATGCCGCGGCCGAGAAGTTGAAGACGTCGGTGGCCGCGGTGTCGGACGCGGTGCTCCAGCTGGAGCTGGGCGGATGGCTGCAGGCGATGCCGGGATCGAGGTGGACGCGCGTGCGCTGACTAAATCGGTCTTACATCGCTTCGTAGCCGTGGTCGCCGTTGCCGGCGGCGGCGCCGTCGCGCGCCTGCTTGACCTTGTACGCGATCAGCGCGACCGGGACGCCGAACTGGATCAGCCGCCGCAGCGGCTTCGGGAAGCCGAAGCCGACGAGGAAGCCGACCACGGCGCCGCCGGCGATGAGCTGCGGCGCGTGCTCGCTGGCGAAGGTCTGGAAGTCGAGCTGCTTGCGCAGGCGGCGGTCGAGCTCGTCGATGTGCTCGCTCACGCCGTCGCGCGCCCGCTCGATGGCGCGCTCGACGGCCTGCTTCTCCGTGTCGACGTCTGGCATTACTTGCTCCTGACCCGCGCGATGTCGTTCTTGATCGACTCGATGTCGGTCTTGATCTGCTCGATGGACTCGGTGGGGACGAACTGCACGGCCGCGAACTTCTTCTTGCCCATCATGGCCAGGACGCCCGCGATGACGAAGAGGACGACGGTGACGATGAGGGTGGACAGCCAGGCCGGGACGCCGAGGCGCACCAGGCCGAGGACGATGGTCACGAAGAGGAAGCCGAGGCCGAAGATGGCCAGGAAGGCCGCGCCGAGGAACATGGCCACGCCGCCGCTGAGCTTGGCGACCGTGTCCTTGACTTCGAGCTTGAGCAGGGCGATCTCGCTGCGGAAGAGCGTGGAGACGTCGGCGGTGAGCTCTTTGACGATGGTGCCGAGGGAGCGGTCATCGTCGAGCGTTTCTGCGGTTGCGTTGCGAGCCATGACGAGCCTCGACGGAGCAAGATGTTGGCCAGATACAATCGCATCATGTCGCATTCCGTCGAGCTGGTGAAAGACTTTCGCTTCGAGGCCGCGCACTGGCTGCCGCATGCGCCGGAAGGCCACAAATGCCGGCGCATGCACGGCCACTCGTTCCGCGGCGAGGTGGCGGTGCGCGGCGAGGTCGACCCCCAGACCGGCTGGCTGATCGACTTCGCCGACCTCAAACGCGCCGTCGACCCCCTCGTCGCCCAACTCGATCACTACCTGCTGAACGAGATCGACGGCCTCTCGAACCCGACGTCCGAGATGCTCGCCGTCTGGCTCTGGGAGCGCCTCGCCCCCCACGTGCCGCTGCTCCATCGCGTGACGGTGGAGGAGACATGCTCGTCGCGCTGCCATTACTTCGGGCCGGGGAGGTGAATGCGTAAAATGCCGAGCGCCGCGTCGAACGAGAAGGCGCCCGTCGCTCTTTTCGCGCTTGGCCGCGAGCGGCGGGAGCCATTAACGATAGTAAAGCTGCGCCCCCTCATTTCCGCGATCGATGCGGCACTTCTCTTTATTATCCCGTACGCGAAGGTTAAGAAACAACTTGAAGAGGTGCCGCCCCACGAGCGAGCCAACCCTATTTCAATCGAATACCGCATCCATTCATCGTCCCGAAAACACTTCGACGTTCTGGAGTTCCCGGAGATCTAGCCCATGCTGGGCGGACGAAGGCATGACAGTATCCATTACACAAGACGCTGCAAGGGCTCAGCCACGACATCCTCAATGTGTCGAATCGCCGCAGACCCGTTAGGTGCGATCAGCGAAGCCGCGTCATACATCGCTACAGCGACGACGCAACCGTCGCTGCCGAGCAGCGGCCCACCGCTATTCCCTCCGCGGATAAGCGGTGTTCCGACCACGAATTCCGTTGTCCCGGCGCTTTTCACCTGAATTACCTCGCCGGGCGAGATAAGTAAATCATCCGTGGGGCCTAGCCAAGTTGGATAACCTGCCAAAGTTACTCGGTCGCCGTGCGTCGGCAACTGCGTTCGGGCCATTAACGAAGCGAATCGCGGAGCATCACTCTCGATTACAGCAAGATCGTGCTTGATGCTGCTTCGGATAGCCGTAACCCTATAGACAAGGGTCGGCTCGTAAGCAGGCCTAAGTTCGTACGCAACGCATACCTCTTTTGTGAATATATGCAATGCTGTTACGATACCGACCCCATTTAGAGTGAATGCTGTGCCCTCCACAATCGAGTCACCGTGAGAATTCCGTCCGATCAGAACCCAGATTACTTCGCGCAGAAACGGTGCCAGAAGAGCAGCATCGCCAAAGACTACTACTGGCGCGCCCGTCTTCAAGGCTCGCCGAGCGCGAATCGCGAGTCGCAAGTACAATGTGTCGCTAGCTCCACGGACCATTCGGAGGTAAGCAAGTTTCCCCAAGAGATGCAATGCAAGCGGAGGCGAAGATCCGCGGCGGGTCCGGCGATCGATGCCGTTGCGGAAGCGTTCGTCTGCTGCAGATAAGCCGCGGTGTTCGCAATCGTGCAAAATCGATCGAATATTTCTGACAAACTGCCGTGGAACGTTCACCTTAGCATTCGTGACAAGTCCCGTCACTTCCTGACGGTCGCGCTGAGACCGAATACGCGTTTTTCGATCGTTGGCCTGAAAGGAATGAGAAGATAGAATTTCGAGAATGGCGCTACCTAGAGTCGCTGTTCGTCCGTCAGCTGACGACTCAGCGATTGTTTGCGGAAAACTCTCTCGATCAGTGGAGATCGTGATGTCATCACAATATCGTGTGTACCGGCAACGATACGACCGTACTAGGCTTGCGAGATCTCGATCCAATCCGCGACAAATCAAGTTGGAAATACTTGGCGAAGTTGGCGCACCCTGTGGAAGAACTTTGGCAGCGCAGCAAATTTGAGCCAAAACCGCCGCCACTGCAGGTGTGAAATCAAATGGGTGCGAACGAAACAAACCCCGTACCCGGCCGAAGTGAATGCTCGGAAAAAAGTCAAGCAGATCAAAATTGAGGAGCAGACGGGAATGCACATGCGGCAATGCGTTCGTACGAACGTTACGGCCCCGCGTAAAACCATGTGCATGCGGCTTGGGAGGTGCTAAGGCATCCAGGCCTGCGAGCACTCTGAGCTGGAATGCCGCCAGAACCTTCGGCGGCGCCGAGATTTGCCGGTATCCACCAGAGGCTTTCGGAATGACAAACGAGCGGTAGGTCGGCCGCTTTTGGTCGTACAAGTGAAAGAACAGTCGTTTCCTTGAAGTGCCCAGATACCTTGCCACATCATCTACTGACGACATGCGCCGAAACATCGCCAGCTCAACTTCTGTTAGCCCCGGTTGTGACATATACGCAGGCGCCTTCCACTGCCGGTTTTCTCCTTGCCAGCGCGAAACGCGAAACGCGAACGGCGAGCGGCCTTGGTGCTGAAACGTTGAGTTGCAGTGATCGCGATTGCACGACCATAGTTAAACCGTCGGCATGGAAGGCGCCCGAACCATTTTACAATACTTAGGGCGGCTGCGCGTAGCTGCTCGTTTCCTATATCGACGCCGCCCAACGATCCTCACAAGCTGACATCGGCATAGGTAGGCGGTCGCCCGCTTTCCCTGCCACACCACCGTGCGTACGGGTCCGTACACGGCGGTTCGGTTGGTTGAACATCTTCATGGGGCCAGCGAAAG